>Ga0208299_1003129_pt1 | contig 10586 bp, 9 predicted proteins | sample 15_taG_FD_184089 | JGI IMG/M metagenome (GOLD analysis project Ga0208299, IMG submission 184089) | Marine viral communities from the Subarctic Pacific Ocean - 15_ETSP_OMZ_AT15312 metaG (SPAdes) (version 2) | ecosystem: Environmental > Aquatic > Marine > Oceanic | place: Pacific Ocean | collected...
TCGGTTGTGGCGTAGGCTGAGGGGTCGGTTGTGGCGTAGGCTGAGGGGTCGGTTGTGGCGTAGGTTGAGGGGTCGGTTGTGGCGTAGGTTGAGGCGTAGGTTGAGGCGTAGGCTGAGGCGTAGGCTGAGGCGTCGGTTGTGGCGTAGGTTGAGGCGTAGGCTGAGGCGTCGGTTGTGGGGTCGGCTGAGGCGTAGGTTGTGGGGTAGGGTTTTCATAATCAGGGACGAATATATCCACAATAGTTTTCCACCATGAACCTTCTCCTCCTTGACCACCTTCTCCTTCTCCTTGTAGGTTCCATTCCCCGTTTTCTCCCCAAATCCAAACACGTCCGTCGTTACTTATCTTATAGTCTCCAACCTCAAGATTCCCTAATCCATATTCTCCATAAAGGCGTTCATATTCTGCTGCTTGTTCCTCTTCTGTTTTAGCTTCCCAATCTTCAGAACTAGAAATATATATCCAATTGCCGTCTTCTCCTTTCTTAAAAATATATCCATCCATTTCCTGAATAGTACCAACTGGGATTGTTTCATTAAGGTCTACCCCACTGGTGGCTGAGCCTTCTGCAATCCTGTCTATAATCTTTTGCCTTTGTTCTTCTATAGCTGCCGTTATTGACGCAGAGTCAGAAGTGTCGTCGTCCGTGCCTTCGTAGACATCGTCTGGGTAGTTGTCATCTCCTAAGTATGGATCCACAGGGTCAAATAAATCAGGAAGACCTGTTGCCTGCCCACCACCTTCTTCTTCAGTGTTGTAGTTAAATATTCCCATACTATATAGGTCGTCTATTGTGTTGGGAGTAGAAGAAGTCATTGGCGGGGCATCAGACTGACTAGCAGAAAAACCTTGACCTGCGTATGGATTGTTGGCACCAAGACCATAATTAATCGCTTTGTTTTGTTCTTGTTGAATAGCAGCATCAAATGCTGCTAACGATGCAGCCAAGGCATCAGAAGCGGATTGTTGTGGTGCTGCTCTTTTCGGACCACCTCTTTTGGGGATAGACTTAAGAGGCATTAGCTAGCCAAAGGTAATAGGAGAAGGTTGGTAGCCTATACTATCTGATTTTAGCTCCTCAAGTACTTGTTTCAATGATTTATTCTGGTTAGAATATTGAGTGACACCGATAGGTTTTCCCAAAGAAGGATCAAAGCTGTATTCTACCTGATTAGCAGCACGCAATGGCGCACTGTGGTAGTCTCGTAGTTCTGCAATACCTTGACGTAGTTCTGGAGGAGTATCTCCTAGTTCTTCTTCATCGAACATACCCGTCTGTGATAAAGCATTGAGCCCTAAAGCACCAACAGCCAGTTTATGACCCATTGGTAAATTTTTAAATTGTTCCATTAAATCTATACCTTCACCTCCAGCGATTCTTGCGCCTATGTTTTGAAGCACACCGCCTGCCGTGGCTGCATCATCCCCCATTGCAATAGTGGGGTCTTTCCCCCACATACCACCTGCACTAGAACCTTTAAAAATAGATTTACGCGAGGAGAAGTCACCAAACTCACCACCTTGAAGACCAAAACCTTCACCGACCTTACCCAGCGTCCATCCTGTACCGAAATCGCTCAGAGCTTTTGTAAAGTCTAAATCACCCGTCTTAATAACACCGCCGATTGCCTTACCTATGCCCGCACCCTTAGCACCACCATAAGAAAAACCAACAAGAGCACCGATCGCTGGTGCAAGTTTTTTCACCTTTTTAAATAAACGCTTAATAAAGCTCCCTAGACCATATTCAGGCATCCCTGTTATTGGATTAATTGAGTTTTGACCGCTGCCTACCTTATATTCATTTGGGTCTAGACCAGCACGAACAAAAGCAGCATCCAACATTCCATCGTCCATTACTCCTGGAGGAACCATTGTCTCTCCAGGCATAACATGAGCCAGTTGGCTGTCTCCCCCACGACCCAGACTAGCCAGCCCACCCGTATTATAGTATTTAACCGCACCACCCTTATTTAAGCCCGTAGGGGCAAAATTAATGTCTCTTGGATCACCGAGTTGGTCTAGACGCTGCATCGCAGAAGGTTCTTCTTGACCTGTCACTAGACGAATCGCTTTATCTTCAGCACTTTCTTCGCCCATACCGTCAGCTTCTGCTTGTCCAGCTATTTCCGTAACAAACTCCAATAGTTGGTTGTCTGTCATATCCTGAGCCATTGCGACGTCCTCTGGTGTTGCACCTTCACTCATCGCTTGTTCAGGATTACTTAGACCTTCCCGTATATATCTTGCTAAGGCTTTTGCTCCTGGAAAATTGTCAAAAGGCGTTTCTTGCATAGAACTAATGCCTACAGGAGCCATTAGTTCTTCCTCAGTAAACCTAAAATTTGGTCCACGGTCATCTATAACTTCTCGTGGATAAAACAATTCTTCCTCAGTAAACCTAAAATTTGGTCCACGGTCGTCCACTGTGTCTATAGGCTTAGTCATCATGTCTAGGTCTCTATCTGAAATTGCCATTATCTTCTTTTTTTGCCCTTCTTTTTACCTTTTCTTTTTGGCATGATACTACCTCTATAGATTAATTGTTGTGGCACCTTTAGTAGCTACCGTTAGTGAGCCGATTGCGCCAGTGGCAGATAAGCCATTTGACGTTGTGCTATATAGCGTGTACCACTTAGAACCGTCCCAAACTTGCAATTCAGCAGTGGTTAGATTCCAAATGATATCTCCCTTATTATACTCATTTTGATCCCTTTTACTAACTAAAACAGAATTAGTTGTGTCTGGGTCAAAGGCGGAAAGGTTTAATTCAAGTATCCTAACTAAACGATTATAGGTTTCTGGATCAACCTCATCATAAGCCATTGGTAGCCCTGTTTGTAATAGACTGCCCACTACCTACGACCATCTGGTCTTGTGCCAAGTCGAGTAGCACCAACCCGAAAGCCAACACCAAGAGTATATGAAGTTGTATTATCGTCGTCTGATTCAAAGCGTAAAACCACTTGTCTTGCCCGACCACGAACATTAAGTTTTTGTGTTGTTGAAGAAACATTACTCGTTGACTTGGTTGTTAAGCTGTCTCCAGGATAATTTCTAGTTTTAAGTACGCAATTAATCAAAGAAGTGCTATTGTTTCCTGTAAACTTAACGTCGGGGATAATCTCATTGACCGACTGAATATCGTTCCCTGCTTCACCTAGATCAAAGTCTCCTGATTCTATATAAACATTATCCATGGGCGAACCGTCCGCGTCATTGCCTGTTTCTTGTTGATATAAATAACCTACATCGGACGTAGTATATGCTGCTCGGGGATAAGCCTCTAGCCCTTCGTCAAGCCATGCGGTGCGGTTCATCTGACCAATAGACCAAACACCTTCATTATAGTTATACACTACATAACGATCAATTTCACTAGATCCCGAAGAAGGGTAGTACCAACCGACTTCATTGAATCGCTTATTTAAAAACCCATGAACCTTATAGGCTTGACCTTCGTTCATATCGTCGAAGACATAATCATGAACGTCACAAGGAACAGGCTTCACCTGACCACCATAGCTGTATACACCTTTTTTATCCATCCAAAACACACCAAGAGGAGTATTAACCATGGCTTTTGGTCCAATTAGCCCCACTCCTTCGTTCACTAGGTTTGTACTAAAAATAAACGGCTGACCTATAAACTTCATCGAGTAGAGAGAAGTATCTGTCCAAACTAGAATTTCTTGTCTTGCCCGTATTCCCCCAACAATACTAGAACCAGCAGACAAACGAGCCGAACCCGCAGTATTAATAGCTTTAGGTTCCCACTCAGTAACATTCTCCTGATCACACCACGCAATAAACATTGGATCAATGGCTCCTGTTCTAGCCGTCTCACCAGAGTTCAAGGGGTCTGCCCCTAAAACTATAACATGACGATCAATGTCACTAACAATAGCTTGAAGACCAAGTGTTGGTGCTAAATTAGCTCCGCTTAAATCACTTAATGCCACGGCTCTGTCTGTTCCTAGAGTCTTAGCACTTGTGTCCCAATAATAAATCCCACCAGCACGAACATTCATAATTAAATCTTCACCGAAATTATCGTGCGTCCAAAGTCTTAATTGATTAGACGCAGATAACGCACTAACCGAACCAAAAGTACCGTCGCCCCATGTACTGGCTCCCCAACCTGAACCAGAAACATATTCGTCTAGCCCAACATTAATCTGATAAGCTCCAACCACACTCGACCCACCGTTCCCTGAATCACTTGCGTTCGCTGTAACCGTATCACCATCAGTGTCTTTAGCCTCAATAGTGTAGCTATTAGTATTAACAATGGTTGCGATCTGATATTCTTGGTTTAAAACAGCAGCGGTGATAAGTCCCCCTAAAGTTGCAGCACCACTAAATGTTACAAAATCATTCTTTTGTGCTCCATGGCTGGAATCAGTAACGGTAATCGTAGCGTCCCCATTGGTCGCAGAAAAGGTTACATCTCCCGCAGAAGTCGTAACTCTAATTGGTGTTACATCATTGAAGTTAGCGCCTTCTTGTATATAGTATTTCCACGTTGTACCTAGCCCTAAATACTTAGTGATATTCAAGTCTACCCAAGAATGTAGAGCACGACACGTTGACAAGAATGTTTTAGGCGTGTCTTTAGCCCAGCCACCAATCTTTTCTGGTAGTCCTTTACGAAAGCGAACCAAATTAGCATCAAACCAACCGCCTTTAGCAGTCAGGGCTGTGCCTTCTTTCTTAATTCCAGGACTAAATTGTGTTTTAATCAAAGGCATTATTCTTTATCCCCCTTAAAGCTCTTAGAACTGCCCGATGTCCCTGCATAAAGTCCAAACCATGCTGCCCCCGAACCTACAACGATTGATATTAGTCCTGATTGTTCAAATGTTGGGTCTGGTAGATTCATAAACCACATAACAGTATAGTAAAGCAAAAAGATATATACAGTTAAAAAGGCTCTAGGAAATATCCTCCAAGAATCAACAGCTTGAGCCACAAATATCCACTTTTGATAAGGGTTATTATTCTTTACATCCTCTAAGTCTCTTATCTTGTCTTTTAATTGACCGATCTCTTCGATCATAGCCATGAACTTATTTAAGTCCATTTCCACTTCGTTGCGATCCATGTCTCCTGCAAATTGACCGCTAGGTCTGTAATCATCGCTCATATACCACCTACACTGTATAGACGTCTAAGGCATCCGCCTTACCCTTGACATTAATTGTTGTTATTAAGTTTACCCTAATTTTTGTAAATTGCGAAGTATTTTTTCCTATTAATAGATCTACACCCACTTCTTTAGTGGCAGATTCAAGTCTTGCTGCCGTATTTACCGCATCACCAATCGCCGTATAGTCAAATCGACTATCACTGCCCATATTACCAATCACAGCCTCACCTGAATTAATGCCGATACCAATAGCTACCGAAGGCAGACCCCTTTGTTTAAGTTCTTTATTTAGTTCTTCCATATTTTTCATAATGTCTAGGGCGCATTCAATTGCTAAATTTTCATGGTCGGGCTGATCTAGGGGAGCATTAAAGATCGCCATCATCGCATCCCCAATATATTTATCGACCATGCCTCCAAATTTTTGCACCGATTTTTGCTGTGCCGTCAACGCCCGATTCATAATATAGGTCACATCTTCTGGCGGTAACGATTCAGACATGGAAGTAAACCCTCTAACATCGGTGAACAAGTAGGTTGCGTATCTTTTTTCACCACCTAGTTTAAGAAGCTCTGGGTTATCTTGTAGTTTTTTAACTTGTCTTGGGTCTAAATAATGCTCAAACTGCTTTTTAATCTGCTGTCTTAATCGATACTGCTCTCTAAAGTTTAAATAAAACGCAATGGAGCCTGTAATAAAGCCAGAAATTAAAGACCAAGTGACATCGATTAATAAATTAGACTGAATTAAGTAATGCCCCGTATAAGCGACGGCACCATTTACCATTAAAAAGAACACCAACCCCCATGTCACACCAAAGAAGTTTAAGAAAAACCAAACTAAAACCGTTGTTGCTAGGTATATACCTATTTCTGCCAGTAACGCATAATCAGGAATAAAAGGGCTGTCTTCTATTAAAATACTTTCAGATAACGCTGTTTGTATTTTATGTGGTTCAAGTAGTCCACTTGGTGTAGCAATTTGAGGCATCACTCCTTTAGCAGTCACACCAACAAAGACAAAGCGATTTTTAATGAGCTCTGTGTTTTTAATATCGGTTAAAGAAAATTGCGGTGTGTCCACCCAACTGATCCACTTTCTGCCTAATGTATCGGTCTTAACTGGAGGCAATCCCTTAACTCTAACCTCTTGGATACCTGCTTCTGAAGTTTTTATTAAGTAAGTGTCGGCACCAGCTAAAACTTTTAGAACCTCTGTGCCGTAAGCAGAAACCCAACCGTCAGGGGTTCTTAGTAATAATGGCATACGCCTTACCAATTGGTCAACTTCTGTAGGGGCTACTGCTATTCCCTCGTAAGCCGATTCACGAAGTAAGGGGATATTTTGTACCACGCCTTTAGCTTTAAACCCACCATGATCCTTACCCAGAATAACTGTGCCTGTAGTCATGGGGTAAGTACCGTTATCGTTTTCAAAGGTTGCAACCACACTAGGTGCAGAAGCAAGACTTTTAGCGAACTCTAAATCACCGCCAAATCGATCGTTCTGTGGAAAACTAATGACCCAACCGACCCCTAGTGCGCCTTTGGATATAAGTTTATTTTGTATTTGGGCTAATCGTTTTCTAGGAAACGGATAGCCTCCCTCTACCTCAACATCTTCTTCAGTAATATTTAGTATAGAAAAATACCCAGAAGGTTCTTGTTCTTTAACAAACGTATCAAAAGTCCTGAGCTTTAGTATTTGAAGCGGTGTCCATTGCTGCACCAAAGGCACGCCCAATAAAACAATAATAGCTAATAATTGAAAAAATCTAATCACTCTGAGTTATGCTTATGGTTTTATTACAGTTATTGGTGCAATTGAATGTTACTGAATAAGACTTATTAGTAGAGCCTTTTTGGATTACATCAACGTCATATTGATTAGTATAAAACTTCATATTTGAAGTGTGCGCTCCGTTCCCCTGTTGGGTTAAATTAACATCATTGTCATCTCCACCACTATAAAAGAATATATCAGCATCTTTATTGCCTGAGCCTTTTTGTATTATTCGGGTAGAGTTATTATTCCCTCCTGGGTAGTTAAGAACATAAGCATTATGGTTTCCTGTTCCTTCTTGAGTTATCCAAACATCAGAATCATCTCCAAAGGCATAGATTTTGGCGTAGTAGTCATCTCCTGTTTGTTCTATCTTATACACATTGTCATCGCCAGAACCTAGTATCCACGCCTCGTTGTCATCTCCTGTTTGAATAATGGTTGAGGTATTGTCATCTTCGTCCATGTCTATAACTGCGTAATTATCATCCCCTGTTACAGTAGTAATCCAACTCTGTCCATCGTGGTTTGACCATACCGATTGTGAGTAAACGATATTTGAAGCGCCAGTTACAGTGGCGGTAATGGTGGCATTATCGCAATTATGAGTATTGACCAATGAATTATCAAAACTTCCCAGACCACAATAAATGCCTGTGGTATTGCTGTTGCCTGCCTGCTTGGTTGTTATCGTTGTTCCAGTGCCTTTGGTTTGAATGGTTATCAGGTTGTTACCTGCCAACGCATTTAAACTAAGGAGACTGAAAAATAATAATAGTGTTATCGCCTGCGCCATTAACTTCTATCTCCATTACAATTCCTGCAGTATCTATATTCAGATAAGCTGCAGCGTACTTATCCAGAGCAATATCAAAAGTATTGGTTCCTTGATGAACCAAATACAGATAAGCCCCATCTACAAAAGTGTAGGTCTGGTAGGTCGGATCATATCTTGGAATAATACCAGTCAATTCTACGCCTTCCAATTCTCCCCCTGATGTGTTTTTCTTTTTCGATCCTGCTTCCACAATGGCCAACAAATCCACTAGGAAATCAAAACTCAACAGGTCTATATCCAAACGACTTATTTCTTCCTCAACTTCCAAGAAATCTTTATCCAAATCAGGAGCATCCTCAAAGAAATCTTTGTCTAATTCAGTTTTTACTTCACCGCTTTGTTCCTCAACAGCCTGCACAATCGCAGGGGGTTTGTTGATAATAAGCATATTATCTATTAGACCCAGTGTTATATTTCCCAGAACAACCGCTTTAGTGGGTCTGGATTCAAAAGTGGACACCATTGTCGCCTGAAAAGGTTCGTTAAGTATTTCTGTTCCTGACCATGTTTCCACCGCAATCTCACCAGAGGAAGTACCATCTGGATTAGGGAGCAGTATAATCAGGCTCCTGCCCAATTCATCTACTGTAGTCGTGAAATCCGTGCCTCTTATCGCAATACTGGCGCTCGGTGTTCTTATACGAATATTATTTTTATTAATTCCCCCAAGTTTACCTGTTATAAATCGGGCTGTGCCTGATGCCATATTCAGAGCTAGTTTGGTTTTGCTTGGGTCTGGGTCATAGATATAGTTGTCTATGACTACTTTGGAGTGTTCGGTCAGCTTTAATATAGAAGAATCCAAGAACTGTATTGCCATACGACCATTTCCTGTTCGTACATCATCAAAAGAATAAATATCGGATTCTAGTTCTGCAACAAGAGAATCACTAGTATTCTGGCGAGTGATCTCCCCAATTCCTCTCAGCTCTGAGATTTCCCCAATTTCTGCTGCGTTAAGTGACCCTGCCAGTAAAATTAACAGCCACTTGCACATTGATCCACATTAATAACCCCATTAGTCGTGGTTGAAACTATATTGGCTACATTGGTACTCGCTGTATCGGTTTGGTCAACATCTACATTGTTAGAGCTTCCAGTAAGGCTAACTGTAATATCGTGATCTTGTCTGCCTGATTGTGTTGTATCTATATCATTGGAGTTTCCAGAAACAGTCCAGTTATTAATACACCCCACAACATTACATTTCACATTTATATCATTGGATGTGCCTGTAACCACAAAATCCTGATTACCGCCTGTAGCTGTTGCTGCATCCCCCTGTGTGAAGGTCAACACATTTGAATCCCCTGTCGCTTCAAAGTCAAAATCTGTGCTTGCAGAATCACCTGTGGCTCCCACCGCAAATGTTCCCACATTGCTATCTCCTGTTGCCTTGTATGTCCAACTAGAAGAATTACCTTGTAGGATGCTGGCAGCGATTGTATTGGTATCGCCAATCTGATCTAGGTCAACCGTCATGCTGGTTCCACTGAGTGTAACTCTTGCCTGTGAAGTACCGACTTTGTTGGTTGCTCCTATTTGGTCAATCGTCAAGGTTAATCCAGTCCCTGTCTGCGTTATATATATGTCGTTATTGCCTGCAAATGCACTTGCCGAGACAAACAATATAATAACGCTAAGAAGTATTTTCATCTTAATCCTCCGTAACTTCTGATATAAGTATATCATAATTAAAATCCCAGACCTCTTTTTCCAACCCTTGGATAACCAAACCATACACTGCAGCTTCTATAGCTGCTCTAACTGCATGACCTATAGGCTCGTTCTCTGTGCTTCCGCTTTCGTATTCACCTAGTTCTGTTCCTAATTCATAAAAACGAAACAAATCAGTGCCTCTGCCTGTGGATAAAATAGTTTTTGTAGAGGTCACAGTAAGCAGCACTTCTCCTGTCTGCACCAGTATTGCCCTTAGAGACACAGTTACTTTATCTTCCCTGTATTGATTTTTAGCTCCTATGCCTAAATATCTGGCTCCTGTTCCCCCTGTTCTAAGGTTGGTGTCGTAAGAAATAATCCCGCCCTCAAGAATTAAACCTGCGTAAAGCAAGGGTTTGAGAACATTTCCCCCTTCTCCTGCATAAGTATCTCTAGTGTTTTTAATGAGCTGTCTTTCTCTAGTCAAACTATCCAAGCCTGACCTTTCCACCACCGCAAACCAGTTACCCCTACCTGCATCTCGTAGAGCAGCTATCAGAATATCCACGCCACCCTGAGTTACTGCTGTGCTGAAACTGGCTATATTATCGTTGGACTTTCTTTGACCTGTTAAATCAGGGAAATCATAAACAGCCACTACTGCTTTATTGTTTGGAGGCGGAAGATTTAATAACTGGGTAGCTGCAGTCGGTACTATTTGTGGTCCTTGAACACAGAGGAAAAAGGGGTCTAAGCAATTTTCATTATCGGAGTTGAGGGCTATGGAAGCACAGCCATTAAGAAAAAAAGCCACTATGACAAATAACCATTTCATCCGTCACAATCAACCCAACAACCACCAAAACTACCTACTGGAATAACAATCTCTGTAGTAGATATAAGCACCCCATCAAACCATTCTTCAATAATTAAAGTAATGGTGGTTCCATCATTTATCCATTTTAATATGTTGCCCTCTAGGTTTATCTCCCCTGCAATAGGGTTTTCTACGGTAGGAATACCACTGTAATTAAACAAAGACTCAGAAATATCTTTAGCTAACGTGGAATAGATTCGTGATTCAAGATTGCGAATGAACTTGGCAAGCACTGTATTATCAGCTTCACGCTCTGCTTCTTCCAAAGCATCCTGTATA
>Ga0208299_1003132_pt1 | contig 10580 bp, 8 predicted proteins | sample 15_taG_FD_184089 | JGI IMG/M metagenome (GOLD analysis project Ga0208299, IMG submission 184089) | Marine viral communities from the Subarctic Pacific Ocean - 15_ETSP_OMZ_AT15312 metaG (SPAdes) (version 2) | ecosystem: Environmental > Aquatic > Marine > Oceanic | place: Pacific Ocean | collected...
ATATCATCTTTGTCTTTGCTGTAAGATCTCATAATAACTATTCTTTCATCATTATTGGTTACCATCCACCCTACTTCTTGGCACACGGCCAACGGCGCATTAATAACTTCTTTTATATCAAGCCACCCGGTTTCTGTATCACGGGCATCGACCCACGTCACACGGACCATTGGTGCCTTATTTATATCAAACATTTTTGTATGAATACCATCCTGTAACAATATATTTTTCTTGTTCTTTACAAATATTACCACGATGCGTGTACTCCCAAGTAGCGGGCCAAATTAATGTCAATCCTTTTTCTGGTTTTATTTTTATCTTTTGATACATAAACTCAGTCTCACCATCTTTTAAAACATCATTTAAGTAAGTCATAAAAACTAAGTGTCTGTTAATTCTATACTCGTATCCTGTGTTTTCATAATGCCAAGCTGGATAACCTCCTTCTTTAGGATATTTTTGTATATTATATCCTTCATATAAACCCCATTGATTTTGCTGTTCACTACACATTTTGTATTTATTTTTATACAATTCTAAAATTTTAGATAAATTTTTTTTATAAGACAATAAAGGTTCTCTATTGTCATTACTATCAAGACCTAGATCAAAAGAATTTTTTTTATCTAAATCTATTTTACCATTTACACCCATCGCTCCTCTGTCTATGTAATTAGAATTTTTATTAAAAAATCTTACTATGTTATCACAAACTAAAGAATCTTCGATATACCAACCAGCAATAAAATTATTTTTTTTATTATTTTTGTGAGATCTTAACACTCAGGTTTTCTTTTTAAATCAACATTAAAAGATACCGATCTTCTTTCTTGATTTGGTGTTCGAAATGGATATACTGCATGTGATAACCAGCTTGGAAATAAAAATATATCTCCAATTTTAGGAGTAGCTTGAAAACCATTACCTGAAAACTTAGCGGCTTGACCACACATAAAATGTATGTCGCCTACACAAGGATAATGATCTTCTTTTTTATACTCTTCTTTAAGATCTTTTGGTATTCTTAAATAAAGAACACCTGATAATTCTCCGTCATGAATATGCATAGGATTAAAATCACCGGCGTATTGTGATACAACCCACATACTTGAAACACTCATCGCTCCTACTTCGTTAACACTAATTGTATCACACGCAGGAGGTATCGAAATATATTGTTGCACTATAATTTGTAATGCATTTAAAACTGGAATGAACTCTTTTGATTTTAAAAAGTCTGGTGGATACCTTACTTCTTGTTTAACATTTCCTGCTAAATGCATAGAATGATCCCATTCTTTGGCTAAAGCATCGACTTGCATTAAGTCAGTTGCTTTATCATCTAATATTTTAATTAAATCTTTTGGTATTTGTCCTGTTAAAATAGTTGGACCAAAAGGTCTTATAGCGTGAAATTGTTTTTTAGTTTCTTCTTTACTCATCTTTTTTCTCTTTTTTCTTTTTCCCATGTTCTTGCTGTTTCCTCATGTTTTCTTTTACGAATTCTATTTCTTCCTTATTTAAAGGTCTTCCATATGGAGGTGCGGGAACTACAGGGGTAGGGGGTTTTTTAGTAGCCATCATTCTTTCCTTTCGGTTAGCTATAAATATCTATTGTCATATAGCAATAATTTGCCTATAAATATATAATTAAATTGGCATTTCTACAAGTTTAGCCTCCTTGCTTATATTACACAATCATGACTTGCAAAAGGAGAACATGCTAAAAAAGATTTTTAAGGCAGCTAAAAAAATAGCACCTGTAGTAGGTGCAGGATTAGGATTTTTATACGGAGGACCAATGCTAGGTTCCGCCATTGGTGGCGGACTTGGAAGTTTGGTTGCTGGTAAAAGCCCACAAGAAGCTCTTAAATTTGCAGCACTATCAGGATTAGCAGGAGGAGCTCTTAGTAAATTTGGAGGTCTTACTGGTGGTCAAGGATTAGGTGGTTTATTAGGAAGGACTGCTCCCCTTGGAGCAACTGGAACTACAGGAGGTGCTGCCGGTTCAGGACTGGTTCAAGGAGCAAGTGGCGCTTTAACAAAAGCAGCTCCAGCTAAAGGTAAAATAGCATCAATGGTAGGTAAAGGTATTGGATGGGCAAAAGCTAATCCAATTAAAGCTTCATTAGCAGGTTTAGGTTTAGCAGGTGCTCTAGGCTCCGGTGAAGAAAAAGTAACATCAGAATACGAAGATGTGTACGGAAAATATCCTGGATTTAGAGATCTAGGTCAAGCGGATATTGCACCGCCTCAATTAATACCTTATGGCAGTGCTAATAAACCTTATGGTTTTAGTTTAGCTAATGGAGGAATAATAAGTTTAGCAGACGGTGGTGACTTTCCTCGTAAAAATGGTAGAATAGCAGGACCAGGAACCGAGACAAGTGATGAAATTCCTGCTATGTTAAGTGATGGAGAATTTGTTGTTAATGCAAGAACAGTTCGAGGACTTGGATCAGCGATGGGTGCTAAAGGAAGAGAAGATGAAAGAGAAAGAGGATCAAAATTTTTATACAGTATACAAAATAATTACGGAGCAAGAACATAATGGTTGAAACTTACACAAATATTACGGCACAACCCCCTTACATAGAAAAGAGGGCAGAACAATTATTAGCTTCCGTATACGGAGACCCAAAGGCTGTAAAAAACGCAGGTGAAACTGATGAAGCTTTTAACTTACGAAAGTATGGTAGAGCAGGTATATCTCAACCTACTCCAGGTTATCAATTTGCAAGTTTTTCACCAGAACAACAACAAGCATTTTCTTTAGCTAGTCAAGGTATTGGTTCATATGCGCCGTATTTACAGCAGGCACAACAGCAGGCAGGACTTGGAGCTACTACCCAAGCTATTGGAGCAGGACAATTATTAAGCGGAGCACAAGCATACAATCCAGCTTCAGCTCAAGCGTTCATGGATCCATATCAAAAACAGGTCACAAACCAAGCTTTAGCTGAATACGATAAACAAGCACAAATTGCTCAACAAGGTTTAGCTTCTCAAGCACAACAAGTAGGTGCTTTTGGTGGATCACGTATGGGTGTTCAAGAAGCAGAAATGGGGAAAAATTTAGCTGACATTAAATCAAGACGTATCTTTGAAGACATGTCAAGAAACTACCAACAAGCACAAGGTGCAGCAATGGGAGCATTTGGTGATCAACAAAAAAGAGCATTACAAGCAGGTCAAGGTTTAGGTCAATTAGGTTTAGGTCAAGCAAGCACAGGTAAAACTATGGCTGGACTCGGCGCTCTTGGTTCACAACTAGGTCAACAAGATATCCAATCACTTCTAGGTGTAGGTGGTATGAAACAACAACTAGGTCAAGGAATGTTGGATGCTCAAAGACAACAACAAATAACGGCTCAACAAGAACCATTTAGAAGACTTGGATTTGCTAGTGATATTTTACGAGGAGTTCCAAGTGGTCAATGGCAATATACTCAACAACCTTCAACTAATCCATTTACTCAAGCACTAGGACTTGGTATTGCAGGACTAGGAGCTTACAATCAATTTACAGGCGGTTAAAATGGGTTTAAATAATATACAAAAATCAAAGAAAAAAGTTTTAGACAGACCTATGTTTGCTAAAATGAGAAATGGAGAATTAAAAAAAATTCTTTATGCACAAGATGGTACTGAAGTATATAGACCAAGAGAAGATGCAAAAAAAAGTTGGGGTAAATTTTTTGATTTTTTAAATCCTATTGGTGGAGACTATAATATTATAGGACGTAATGAAGATGGTAAAATATATTCTCAAGCAATGGAAGATATAACAGGCGCTGATGCGGCTACAAAAAAAATAAAAGCTTTAGATCCTGACAGAAAAATTAACCCGTGGGAATACCTTCCTTTTTATGGTGGACTAGGAGATTGGAATTTTAGACCTGAAGTTGTGAGACCTGGGGAAGAAGAACCTAGTATGGAGGATATAGAGAAGAAAAGAAGTGGACCTAGTGATGAACAAAAGAAAAGGGACAAGGAAGATGAACAACAAGGTCCTGAGAAAAAAGAAAAAGAAGTTGTAGAAGTCACAGATTTAAAAGAAGAAATTAAATCAGGTAATTTAGATGACCAAATAAGAGAGAAGATAGAAATCTTTGAAAAGTATCTTGGTAAAGATACAGACAAAAAGAAAGAAACTGCTAAAAACGAAGCTATGATTCAATTTGGTTTGAACTTAGCAAGCTCAAGAGGTGGTAATTTAATGGAGAAAATAGCTACTTCTGCTAAAGATCCTTTATCAAATTATGCTAAAGTAGGAAAAGAAATATTAAACCGTGCAGAAAAAATTAAAGAAGCAGGTATAGAATCAGGTATAGAATCTTTTGAAAAAGCACAGACTAGAGAATTTGAAGAGAGAATAGAAAGAGAAAAATCAGCGGCTGATATAAAAATTCAAGAATTAAAAAATGAAGCTACTAAAAAATCACGAGGTGAATTTGTTGGTGATGCCGTAGCTAATATTTTAGCTGATTCTAATGCTAGATTAAGTTTTACTTCTGTAGCTTATGATGGAGATGGAAACAGACTACCTGAATATGCAAATATTACAGATGCACAAATTGTTTCTGAACAAATTCAAGAAGTATGGCAAAGTGCTAATCCAACTCGTATTCCAAAAGGAGAAGCAGGGTTTGCTGTTTTTAAAGCTCTTCCAAGCGGAACATATTACTTAGACGAGGAGACCGGTATCGTCAGTAAGAAAGAATAATGGTCATAAAAGCAGATAGGTTCGGAAATCCAATAGGAACAGGAAATAAACTTTTATCTTCTGAAACTGTTAAAGTAGATAGATTTGGAAATCCAATAGAAAAAAAAGCAGGCTCATTTGATTCTACAAGAAGAAATCCAAAAGAAGAAGAAGAAGAGGGAGTAATTGAAAAATATATTATTGATCCTGTTAAATCCGCAGCGTTCGGTGTAGCCGTAGGTGTAGAAAAAACTCTTGAAGGTGCAACAACTTTAGGAACTATTTTAATTGATGCAGGATTAGGAACCGATCTTACACGAAAAGTTCAAAAAGCTTTTGATGAAAGTGATGTATTAAATTTTTTAGAAGAACAAGCTGAAGATAGTTGGACAGGTACTCTTACATCTGTGTTAATGCAATTTGGTATACCAGGAGCAGCAGGTTTAAAGATAGCCAATGGTATTATTAAAGCTAAGAAAGCAGGAATCCTAACAGGAAAAATAAAAGGTCCATCTACTTTTGCAACACGAAATCCTAATTTAACTAGAGCATTAATTGCAGGTGGTGCCGAAGGGGCTGTTCTTACAGAAGACATGGGAAGCCTTGGTGATCTTATAGGAGGACCCACACAACTTACTGAAGACGAAGGGGAAACAGGTAGAGGCGAAGCATGGCGTCGTTTAAAAAATAGATTTAAATTTGGTGTAGAGGGAGCATTAGGATTCACTTTATTTGACCGAGTTATTTTTCCTGTAGGAAAAAGATTATTTAAGGGGACACTTCCTGGATTAAAAAATATGATGGGAGATTTAAAGTATAACGAAAACCTTGTTACATATTCAAAAGTAGGAGATGAAGCAGGAAGACCGGTTAAAGATGTTACAAGAACAGTAAACGAGGGATGGCAATTTAATCAAAACAATATTTTACGATGGATAGATAACAATGTACTTGCACCTTTTCGTGCACGAGGAAGACTTCCAGAAAAAGTTTTTTTAAAGTACAGAGATAAAATTAATGCTCTTAGAAGTATTACTGAAAAAGTAAGAGGCGACAGTTTAAAATTAGAAAAAGCAGTTCAAGACGCTATTGATCCAACTATGAAAAAATTAGATCAAGTAGGTACGAGACAACGTGAAAGAATAATGGAAAGTATTTATGACTTTTTAACAGGAGCTGTTAAACGAAGTGATGAGTCAAGAATTTCCGCAAAGAAAGTTGATACCATAGGTCCAGATGATTTACTTCAAAGACTTAGAGAGTTTAATAAAGAAGCTGCAAAAAAAGCAGCGGAAGAAGGAAGAAAATTTGTACCTATAGATGAAAAATTATTAGCTCCTATTATGAAAGTTAGAACTACTATTGATGATATGAGTAGAAACTTATCAGAAATGCCGGGTATAACTTTTAAAGGAAAAAAAGGAGCAGATTTTCAAAGCATAGTTGCTGCTAATGTAGGAGAATATCTTACACGAAATTATAGACATTATGGAACCAAAGCACAAAGAGGACAATGGAAAAATTTTTTAGATAACTCCGAAGAAGGTAAGGCCATTAAACAACGAGCAAGAGATTTTATTAAAAACAATAATAAAGAAATGAGTGATGAACTGGTTGAAAGAGAACTAGAGGGAATATTAAGAACTACACAAGAAGCAAATCTTGGCGATGCTTTCGTAAGGTTTGCAGATTATGACAGTGCTATAAAGAAAGTAAGGGGAGATATTAAAGGACCTATTAGAGAATTACTTGGAGAAATAAAAGATCCAACAATGCAGTTTCATGAGTCAGCAGCAAAGATTGCTACTTATATGGAAGACCATAAATTTTTTGAAGCTATTAAAGATAGTCCATTTTTCTTTAGAGCAGCACCCGAACTTAAACCAGGAACAGGACCTACTCCTATACTAGGGGGAAAAGGACAAGGAGGTTTAGAATTTAATACACTAATTAATTCTGATAGTGTTTTAAAAGATTTATATACTACTCCAGAAATTGCTAAAGCTTTAGAGAAAATTGTAAACACACAACATAATGCTGAGGCATTAAGTAATTTATACAATGTATTTTTCTTAACACCTAAAGCCTTAACTCAAGAAGCAAAAACTACATTGTCTCCTATTACTCATGCTCGTAACTTAATTAGTGCCGCATCTTTTACGGGGATGAATGGTAATTTTTTTACTAGCCCCTCTAGATTTATAAAAGATTTTAAAGATGCATGGAAAATGACAACTGCTATTTCAAAAAACCAATTAGAAACAACTATGGGTAGACGATTATTTAAATCAGATGAAGCATACGATAAATTTAAAAACCAGTATATGGAACTTCAACGATTAGGTGTTGTTAATACAAGTGCTAGACTAGGGGACTTAGCAAAAACAATGGACGAGATAAGTTTAGGCATGCAAAATTTAAGTGAACAAGGAAAAGTTTATACTCTACTTCGTGGGTGGGGTGATAAAACTGGATTAACTAAACTTCGTGGCGCAGCAAGATTAGCTTATCAAACGGAAGATGACCTTTATAAAATACAAAATTATTTTTCTGAACATAGAAAATATAATGATGCATTTGGAAAAGCATTTGCAAAAAACCCAGATGATTTTATTTATATAAGAAATGCTGATGGCACTAGAGAATTAAGTAAATATGCTAAGGAAGCTAAAAGATTAGGTGTAGATGATTTAAAAGCACCGGGGGCTTTTGATGAGTTTATTAAAAGAAAAGCTGCTGATACAGTAAAAAATAATATTCCTAACTATGATTATGTTGGAGCATTTGGACAAGCTATACGAAGGGCACCCGTAGGAAACTTTGTATCTTTCCCATTAGAAATTATGCGTACTGGATTTAATACTTTAAAACAAGGATTAGACGAAGTTCAAGATCCTTTGCTTAGAGCAGCAGGTTTAAAAAGATTAGCAGGCGTAGCCACTTTTGGTTTAGCTTTAGGAAAAGGATTAGAAGCAGGAGCACAAGCAGTGTCAGGAGTTTCTAATGAAAAACTTAATGCTTTAAAAGAATACTTACCTGCGTGGTCAAAAAATTCTACAATAATTCCTATTAAACAAAACAATCAATTATTCTATATAGATTTTTCTCACACTAACGCTTACGATGTATTAACGAGACCTCTTAATGCAGCAATGAATGCATTTAGTGCTAGCAGAAAAAGCGATGAAGAAATTATTTCTAGTTTTAATGATTCAGTATGGGAAGCAGCAAAAGAATTTGCTTCACCATTTGTTGAAGAATCAATCATTACAAGTTTCTTTAATGATGTATTAATAAGAGGCGGAGAAACTAGGGAAGGAAGACGTATATGGAATCCTGAAGATAGCTTTGGAACTAAAGTAAGTAATACTCTTGGAGCTTTAATAAGTACAGGTTCACCAGGTTCCATTAAACAATTCGAAAGATTATATCTTTCAGGTTTTGGAAAATTAGATCAATACAATAGAGGATATAAATTTTTAAATGAAGCGACAGGGTTACTTGGATTTAGAATACAAGATCCATTTATTGAAGACGGCATACAATTTAAAATTGCAGAAAATCAAAAAGGTGTAGCTAACTCTAAAAAATTATTTACTAGCGTTGCTTATAAACCAAATTCTACTCCCGAAGAAATTATTAAAGCTTACCGCCAAGCAAATCAAGCTAAGTTTAGAAACGATCAATTGCTTTATAAAAGAATTAGAGCAGCAGAAAAATTAGGTTTAAGTCGTAGAAAAATAAGACAAATTATTGGAGCAAGATATTCCGATAGCGAAAGAAATAATATTTTAATGAATAGATTTACACCAATTAAAGTATCTAGTTTTATTTATGATAAAGTAAAACAAAATGCTTTACAAAGAGGAAATCCTGATCCTAGTCGTTTAATTAAATTTCAAACAGATACTATATATAGAGGACTATTTCGTAATAATTTATTTGAATCTCCAGCAGATTTATTTACAGAAAATATTAATATAATTAAAGATAGAGGTCCTTATGTGACTTCACCTAAACATAGACAAGCACCTAATATTCCTTTGTTTGGTTCAGATCAAGTTGAAACACCTGTTATACCTAATATAACACCTAACAGATTTGAAAACACAGGTAATGTAATTAACCAATCTGACATATCTCAACTTGCCAAAAGCGGAGATATTGATATAACTGAAGCTATAGCAGCAAGGAGAACGTAATGGCCGGACCAAAAGACCGAAGAAAAAGAAGCTCTCGTAGAAGTGGAGGTGGCTCTCGTAGAAAGGGAGGTAGTTCTAGTAGACGAGGTGCTGGAGGTAGAAGATCTAACCTTAGACGTTCGGCACGAAGAAGTGCAGAAGCTAGGCAAGACCGAGCTCGTAGTGGTCAAGCGAGTAAAAGAAAAGCTGATGTAAGAAAAGGGGGCGAAAGTACAGGCAGGGAAAGAGGTATTGCCGCAGCTAATAAATATATTCCTAAGAAAAAACAAAAAGATTTACAGCAAAGTGTAGGTAGTCTTGATAGACGAATTAATACAGCCTTACAAAAAGGAAACACAGGTTTAGTTAAAGACCTTCGTTCAAAACAAAAAAAGTTTGTTAAAAAACTAGGATACGAAAGAGCGCATGAAGCTATGATTAATGCAGCTCCTCTTAGTCAAAGAGATAAAATAAAAAAACAAATAAAAGCTAATCCTAATATGTTAAACACAGCAGGTAAGGATATTTTTGATGAAACAATGGAGATGGATTTTCTAGATCCAACAAGAAAAATACAAAACGAATATGCGGACGAATACAAAGATATGTATCCTGTTTCTAATATGCTACAAAAAGGTCCTATTGCATATCAAGGAATAAAAAGTCTTTTTGGTAAAGACGATAAAAAAATTCCTTATTCTTCTAACATGATGCCGGGGGAAGCATATCCATTGGATAAAAAATGGGGTGCATATGAAAGAGATCCTATTACAACAAGATCAAATAGACAAGGCCCACTAGATGAAAAACCTTTTACTATTTCAGACAGACAAAAAGGAATAGATTTTTTTCCAGAGAAAAAAGAAGTTACAGAAGTTACAGATAAGGATAGACAAGCAGCTATTGAAAGAGGAATTGATCCTGATTTTATATTTTCTCTTCCCGATGATCCTCGCACAGAACTTATAGAATCAGATTTAAATACAGGTTCAGCTTTGCAATTAGCAGAAGCAGCAAAAGCACAAGATACTTTATCAGATTTAGTTAGACCTGAGTTTACCTCCTCTAATGTGTTTGCTTTACCGGAACAAGCTAAAGAAGACTTAAATAAACAAGCTGCAGTAAATAGAAAAGAATACGAAATGGAAACATATGGCAGAGAAATAACAAGTGATGACTTAGCTTCGGCTGGTATAAATGAAGGCTATTACAATATGAATATGAGCACTCCTTTAGTACAACAACAATTATTAAAAACAGGTGTAATAGAAAAAGATTCAGTACAACCAGCTATTTCTGAAAGAATTTTTTCTATGCCTACAAAAGGAACAACATATACAGGCCAAGAGTGGCTTGATAAACAAGCAGCAGATAAAGCAACAGCTCTTCAAAATATTAATAATTTAGATAATATAAGTATGGATCAAAAATCTTCTCTCGTTGATTTTGTAAATCAAGGTGGAGTGGAACCAAATAGTTTCAGTCTTTCGGATACACTTTCGGTTAATCCAAATTTTGATACTGGAGTAAACACGAATCAAGGTTCTCTTGATGTATTAAATTCATTGGCGGAACCAAGTTCTAATTCAAATTACTTACAAAGATTATTTGGATTTAATAACTAACCATGAATCTATCAATGCGTGATTGGATATGGGTTGGTTGTATAGTGGCTGGTATTGCTTTCACTAACG
>Ga0208299_1003134_pt1 | contig 10576 bp, 17 predicted proteins | sample 15_taG_FD_184089 | JGI IMG/M metagenome (GOLD analysis project Ga0208299, IMG submission 184089) | Marine viral communities from the Subarctic Pacific Ocean - 15_ETSP_OMZ_AT15312 metaG (SPAdes) (version 2) | ecosystem: Environmental > Aquatic > Marine > Oceanic | place: Pacific Ocean | collected...
TTAGAAGTTCGTCAATATACGCCAGTTAGAGGTGGCAGTAGTGGTGGCAGTAGTGGTGGCGGTGAAGGGGGTAGTGGGACTACCCACACAGGAACTGTGAGAAAAGATATATCTGATAGAAAGAAATCTTGGGGAAATAAGTATTAGTTGACAAATGACAAAAAATTTAATTAACAAAAAAAAGGGAATACGAAATGACTGATATGAAAGAAGCACTCGAAAACATGAAAAAACAGTTCCAAGAGGTTGACGGACAGGCAAATGAGCTTGTGACTCTACGGACAAAATTGGCGGGTGCGATTGAGTTTGCATCTTCAATGATTGAGAGTGATGAATCTCAGGAGGCTCCCCAAGAAACTCCTGTAAAGGAAAAGAAAAAATAAATGGAAATTTACGCCGAATATGGAGCCATAGGAATTATCGTACTCCTTTTTATAGGAATGATTCAATTCTTAAAGTCAACCATGATGGGGAAACTCATTGAAGTTGAAGGAATCTGCATCAAATTAATTGACAGATGGAATCGTTCAGATGAAGTAAGGGATAGACGGCACGAAGATTTGATAAAAGAAATGAACAATCAAAGCGACGACCTTGCTTATTTAAAAGGAAGGATAAACGGCAAATCATGAACAAGGCACAAGTGGACACATACCGCGAAGAATTACTTGAACGCATAACCCGGATTGAAGAAAAGGGTAAAGCCCATTTTGAAATAACAAAAGAAATCCGAGTAGATGTTAAGGCTCAGAACGGAAGGGTTCGGAAGCTTGAGAATAGACAGTCGTGGTTCATGGGGGTTGGTTCCGTAACGGCGTTTGTATTTGGGAGTTTAATTGCTTGGATAAAAGGAGAAATGTAAATGGCTGAATGGTTAGCCCTTAATTGGGAATGGCTTTTATTGGGGTTTATGGTTGCTGAGAAATTGGTGAAAATGTCCCCAACAAAAGCGGATGACATCTTGTTGGATGTCGTATGGGATGGGATTAAAAAAATAGCAGGGAGGGGAAACAAGTGAGTATGTTATCAAAATGGGTTGCCCGTCAAGTAAAGAAAAATGGTGTCCGGGCAATCCTTGAAAAAGTTGGCGATATGATTGTGAAAACAACCAAATCCAAAGAAGACGACAAAGTTTGGCAACAAGTAAAAGATTTTTTGCGCGCAAACATAAGAAAATGACCTTTGACGATATAATTACGGTCGTTTTGGACAATGAGGGTGGAGAAAAGTACGTCAATGACCCAAGTGACCCCGGCGGAGAAACGAAATACGGGGTTTCTAAACGTTCAAACCCGGATGTGGACATAAAAAACCTCACCAAATCCCAAGCGATTGAAATATATCGCCGGAATTATTGGAAGCCATCGAAAGCAGAAAAATTGCCCGACCTTATTCGGCTTGATTTCTTTGATGGTGTGGTCAATTTGGGTCTTAGGAGAATGACGAAAATCCTTCAGAAATGCGCAAATGCTCGATTACCTTCAGGAAGGAAAATTGCCGTTGACGGCTTTATCGGTCCGCAAACGATAGAAGCATCGAAAAAGGTCACATATTCGCGACTACGGGCGTATAAAACGCTTTACTACGCATGGATTGTGAAAGACAATCCCAAAATGGAGCGATATTATTACGGTTGGTATAGGAGGGCGAATCATGTTAGTGGATAGGGCGATTGTTATTCCGGACCAACACTTCCCATTGCACGACCAACAAGCAATTGACGTTGTGTTGAAAGCGATTGAAATAATAAAACCGAGTATTTTTATAAATCTCGGAGACGTCGGAGAATTCAATTCTGTTTCTGCTTGGAAATATAAAAAAATTAAACAACCACCTCTCGAATACCAATTACCGGAAATCGATGAGGATATAAAACAAGTTAATGAAGGGATTGACCAATTTGACCGGGTGTTAGACAAAATAAAATGTGAAAAAAAATATGTTTGCACCGGGAATCATGATATATGGTTGGATAATTTCGTTTTAAAACATCCATATATGAAAGAATACACGTTCAAAAAAGCTTGTAAATGGGAAGAAAGGGGCTACAACTATGTTCCATACAATAAACCTTTACGAATTGGCAAAGTCCGGTTTATACACGGCGTTTTCGCAACTATGTATCATGCTAAAAAACATTTGGAAGCTTTTGGTGTCAATTTGGTATATGGTCACACTCACGATATTCAGCGTCATTCTCTCTCTAAGCTTGGCGATGGCACTATCGGTGCTTTCAGTCTTGGATGTCTTAAAGATATGTCGCCGGAGAAAAACCAATGGCTCCGGGGGTCGTTAACAAATTGGAATCATGCTTTCGGGATAATCGATTTTTATAAAGGCGGAAATTTTAAAGTTGAAGTGGTTGAAATCGTTAAAGGAAGGACGTCAGTATGGGGCGAAATGATAGTGGCTTGAATGTATACCGAGAACAAGATAATAAATTAGATTTGGATGAGGGAATTTTGAGGTTAAAAGAACTTAAAAAACGGTTATCAGTTGAAGATGTGCTTTACCCAAACGATACCTCAATTGATTGCATGATAGAAATATTATATATAATTGAAAACATGGACATTCCATTCCGGTTGTCCGATGATATTGAAGGAATAGCATGACAAATACTTATTGCACCCGAACAGATTTGACTTTTATTAAATCTGATATTGGAAATTATGACAACAAAGCAATTGTTCAGAATTGGGTTTTGAATAGTGGGAGTATATACAAATCAGCGAACGTCGGTCAAGCCGTTTCAATGGTGTACCGGGACGGGTTGGAATTGGGTTCACCTCAATTAAGCAGTTCATTAACTTCGGACGGGGAATGGTATTATGATGAATCAGCAGATATTCTATGGCTTTATTCTACATTAACCCCAAAAACGAGTCATGTAATAGAAATCGGTCGCGACGTCAAAACACTCCAAGAAGAATCAATAAAACGGGCAAGCGATTTTATTAGGGCTTATGTCAATAAAGCTATCATGCCTCGAAAAGGTACGGACCAAGCCGATGCGACCGGTGGAGATTATGAAGAAATCATTTCTCGCAGTTGCGCGATTTTGTCCGTTTCATATTTAATAAGTACCGTCAATCCGGAAATGGGTGATTATTATGCAAAACAAGTAATAGACACCGAAACCGGGATGGGTTATTTGGACAGGATAAAACGTGGGGAAATTAAACTTTGGAACGAAGCTACAGAAAGAATGGGCGAAGGTGTTGTTGCGGTTATATCTCAAGATGCAACCTCAACCGGGGCGATTGTAGATACACGCGGACAAGCCAACGTTCCATTTGATAATATTTTGGTAAAAGTGGACACCGGTGGAACTTTTGAAGTGGGTTCGTCGTCAACCGTGACTGTGAATTCTTATATTTCCAATGCGGATGGATTACAAACTCAGCTTTTTGCGAGTGGCGAAAAAATGGACGGTTCATATTTAAATATAGGGCGGGGAATTTCCGTGAGATTTAGTCCGGGGGTTTATGTTTCCGGAGATTCTTGGGGTGTGGAAGCCATTGGCGATTTTGTCACTTCGGGGAGCATTAAAAACGCACAGGCTTATCGCGGTTAATTATGGCAATCACTTATTCAAACGCGTTTAAAGAAGTTATAAATACGCTCGCAGAAATAATCAGAAATGAAACAAAAATTCCGGTTCATTTTGACCCGGAATATTCTGAGAGAGCCACTCAATATTTTAATATTACGCCAATATCAAACACCGTTATCTCGCGTTTTAGCGGTGGTTCGACAAGGGAATATAATGTGGAGATTAAATACTTTCTCCGAAAGGGCAATTACGGTAAGCATACGCATATCGATTTTTTAACTGATATTGGCGAAAGAATAACCCGACTTTTCAACGACAAAAGAAACGCAAGTTCAATCAATGAATTGTTCCAAGGCGTTTTATCGCAATTCGTTGAAAGTCAAGGTACGTTCGCCGGGGCGATTGCGTACAGTTTCCACGACGGTCGAATTGAATCCGTTAATTATCAACCGGATAAAGATGATTCAGAAGATTTCGACGATTTACATATTGTCGATTTCGATTTTAATTGTGTTATAACTGAGGTAGAAAAATGAGAATAAAAGCGACGAAAAAATTTAGCAAGTTAGGGTCGGCGAATAATTACGCCGGATTCGGAAAAGAAAAATTTCAGCGTATTGAAAAGGGGGAAATCGTTGATACTAAAGTCAACGCAGAACTCATCGACGGTGGATTCGTTAAAGAAGCAAAAAAACAAGTCAAAAAGGAAAAAATAAATGGCAATTGATAGCAATGTCTATTCGTCAAAGCAGTTTGAACTATTAATCGCGTCTCAGGATGCAATGGGAACGGCAAACACAACCGACGCTGATTTCATCAAATTGGATTTGGTGAACGTTTCGGACGTGGATTTCGCCGGTGGATTGGTTCAGGAACGCGCTTTGAGAAGTGGACAACAAATAAAAAAATTGACTGACCATTACGTCAGCCAAAAAGGTGGGAATGCGTCCATGTCTTTTGAATGGGTCGTTTCTCATAAAGAAGGATTACAACAATTAATGCAAATGGTCACGGAAGATTCTGCGTCCCCTTATGCAGTAACCGGTGAATTCTCCCCGGCAACGTATAGTCATGACGCAACAACCGGAGAACTCGCAACCGTTATAATAAGCAACCCAAATTCAAGTGATGACCGGGTATTGCACTCCGCAATCCTCACAGAACTCACATTGAATTTTGATAGTTCCGGCGAAGGCGGTCGTTTGGTCGCATCCGGCACATTTTACTCCGGGTATAAACCAACTGTGGGAGCAAATACTGTTTCTGCAGGTGGAACCGAAACCGCATTTGTGAAAACTATCTTTGATTGTACGACTCGGAAATTAGGCGGAAACGACGTAGTGGCTAAATCTTTCAATATTACTTTTGCTTATCCCGGGACCCGAATTGGATTCCAAGGCTCAAGTGCAGAAGCCGAACAATATGCTCGTTCCGGTGAATATGTAGTGTCCGGTTCAGCGTCAGTCAAATATGACCAAAATACAGACCAAGAATTGGCGTCATTTCTTGCCGGGAGTTCCAAAGCCGTGAGTTTTGGTGACGGTTCGACAATTGATTTCTCTGTTCCAACCGCAGTTTGGACGGGTTACAATATAGATTTGGGCGACAATGAAGAAGGTGCGTTTGTAGAAATCCCATTTGAGGGAACCGCATCCGACTCAGCTAATTTGGTAAGTGTTATAATAGCTTAATTGAAAACAAGGGGGGGGAATGAAAATAGAAGTGCCGGATATTGGCGAAATTGAAGTAAAAGACATCACCTACGGGCAAGCCCGGGAATTGCATAGAGCAAATGCGAAAGCATTTTGGGGAAAAGCAGAAAATGAAGTGGACCCGGATAAGTATTATGATTTGCTTGAAAAGGTGTTGGAATTGAGTGGATTGGGTGAAAAAGAATTGTCAGAATTTTCGATGGTTCAAGTTGATGTGATTCTTCAACAAACGCTGATGGAGTATACCGGTCTAAATGTAAAAAGTTAAGGGGGTTAGCGTTTTCGGTTTGGTGGGGTTATTACTCCGCCAATACCGACCATATAAGCCCGTATTCCCTCCCATATACCGGCGTTGACCCCCTTACATATAAAAAGCGGAGATATGATTCGATTGATGACGTTTGGAACCAAATAAACGAAATAGCGATGGTGACAATGACAACTTCGAGAACAATCGGTCAGGACTTATTCCATCTCATTCCGCTTTTTGCGGACCCTCTCCTTATTATTAAAGATTGGATGTTCGACGTAATTAATGAATTCAATATTTTAAAAAATCTAAACGTTTCTCTGGGGGTATTGGATGACGTCGAAAAAACGCGGATTGAATTTTTATCTGTAATAAACAATGAGTATAATGCGATTCAAAATTTTGAGGCAAAGAAAAAATAATGGCAAGTAATTCCATGATAATTAATATCGCTCTCCGGGGCGGTAAAACGGCGGTAAAAGGTTTAAAAAGGATTAGTTCCGAAATAGGAAATGCCGGAAGGTCCGCCGGAAAAGGTGCGATGGCTTTTGCTAAAGCCGGAACCATGATAGGGGTTGCGGTGGGTGGAGTGGCTCTACGGGAAGCGTCAAAATTTGGTGATAAACTAAGAGAAATCGGAACGCTTGGTTCTGAAGTGTCGGAAGACATGAAAAGAATGAGCAAAGAATTACGATTAGTCGCTGGTGAATTTGGTCAACCAATCGGGGCGGTGGCTAAAGCACAATATGATATTATTTCCGCCGGGATGGGTGACGTGGTTACTTCTTCGGCAATATTAAGGGAATCATCGAAATTAGCCGTGGCGGGTGTGACGGACGTTGGGACTACTGCTGATGTCATAACGAGTGCGATGAATGCTTATGGACAATCTGTGGAAGACGTTGGGGACACATCTGCTATTTTATTCCAAACTGTAAAATCGGGAAAAACAACAATGACCGAATTGGGTGCGTCATTGGGTCAAGTTATCCCGTTTGCTTCATCTGCAAAAATGCCATTAGACCAAGTAGGTTCGGCTATGGCGTCAATCACCGCCAAAGGTGTTTCAACCGCCGAAGCAAGCACGGCTCTTAAAGGGGCGATTGTTGGATTGACAAATGCGACCCCCGGCTCCATCCAAGCTATGTCAGATTTGGGTATTGAAATCGTAAAAACATCTGAAGGTGGTTTAGATTTTAATAAAACGATGGAGAGCATCGCTACGGCTCAAGAAAAAAACCCGGATGCTATAAACAAAATCATGCCAAATATACGAGGGCAATTGGCTCTCAAATCTATAACTGCAGACATGGGAGCATTTAGAACTGTTGTAAATGATTTTGCTACAAAAGACGCGAATTTAGTACAGGGTGCAGTAGACGAAATGAATAAGTCATTCGGTCAACAATCCCGAATGTTAAAAGAAAACCTACGCGGGGGCATGATAGAACTTGGGACAGAAATTGGAACCGCTTTATTGCCCCAAATTTCAGCAATTAATACAAAACTTCAAGCAATTGGTCAAATCGGATGGGGAGTAATCGGCAAAAGGGTCGTTGATAATATGGGCGCGATATGGAACGCGATGGTTGAAACAAGCGGTGTTATGATTGGGCGACTTGCGGTTATTTTACCCGGCAAAATTTGGGAAGCGTTGAAATTGATTTGGGACATGGTAAAAGAAGTCGGAGTGTTTTTATGGGAACCAATCGCAAAAGGGTGGAAATTAGTTTGGCTTGGAATTAAAATGGCGTTTGTTGGAGCTATTAATTGGATTGTGGAACAAGTAAACACTTTATCCGAGAAAATGAATAAGCTTCCCGGCGTTAATATCGGAATGATTCAAAAAATTTCCACGACCTACGGCGAAGAAATGAACAAATTAGCTAATGAATCAACCCGGTTTGAAGATATGTTTAATGCCGGTGCTGATTCGTCGGAATCGGCGTCTGAAAAAATAAAAAATATCTGGTCGGATTTAAATACTAAACTTTTCGAAGTGAACGAAGAAACCAAAGCAAACAACGACCAACTCGCCGAAAATTTCGAGAAGACCGCCGAAGGGGTCGGTGCTTCTTCCGAAGAACAAACTGACAAATTGGGCGAAAGTAATAAAAAACAAGATTTGGGGTATGCAAATTCTTTGGGTGGGTTGAGGTCTAAAATAAAAGGATATTTGGCGGAAGCAATAGCCGGGTTAATGGCGAAAGAGATTGGGACCAAAGGGATTTTCGGCTTGATTACGGCGTCAGCCGGAGCCATTGCCGTGTCTACGTTGTTCGATAAGATGATTCCGAAGTTCGCAAAAGGTGGGGAATTTATTACAGACCGTCCTCAACTTATGATGGTTGGTGACAACCCGGGCGCAAGAGAAAGAGTATCTGTTGAACCGTTATCTTCGCCGGGATATTCCGGCGGTGGAAAAAATGTCACGCTTAATATTTCGGCTCCATTGGTTGACGAAACTGTGATTGATTCGATTCTCCCAAGTATTAAACGAGCAATGGATATGGAACTCGCATAGATGTTAACGTTCCCATCGTCTTATTCGTCGGCTTTATCCTCGCCGTTTGAGGAAAATTGGATAGTTCGATTGTATTCAGATTCGACCAATTACATTGGTATTTCATTTCAAACGATTACTATGGGCGATGGCGTAACCTATACGGGTTGCATATTGAACAAACCCACAATCCGAGAATCTGTTGATTTCACGACAGGAAAAAGCAATTCCGGAAACATAAGTTTATCCCTCGCAGAATACACGATAAATAATCGGGAATTGTCCGAAGAATTATTCACTCAAAATTATATTAATAGAACAGTCCAAATTTATAGCGTTTTAAACGGGTCAACGTCAATGACCAACGCGTTCCAATTGTTCGAAGGGCGATTGATGGACGTTCAATACGACGAGACAAGTCGATTGAACATATCTATCGTCGCTAAACGACCTTGGGATGGAATAAACCTCCCGAATGTTTTATCTGATAACAATGTTTATATCCCTGTCGCTTACGGTGATTTCACCGGTAACGATTTGACTTCAACCGCGAAACACAAATTTTATCCGGCTCCATTTGGTTATTCAGAAGATAATTTGTTGTATTATTTCACCACACAAGCTATCGGAAGCGGTGCAAAAGCATCATATTACGCTTCGGGGTCAAATCATTTTCCGTATATGGCGGGAAATTCAGCGACTCAAATCAATATAAATTATGGGAAAGATGCGCTCGGCGTTTTAAATAATTTGAATAGGACGTTCAGAATAAAACCAACTGAAAAAACATCTGATTGGTCTAACGAAAGCAATGCTCTCGATGAAAGTTCAACCACATACGCGAGCAAAACTTTGAATTCCGGGACTGCATCCGGAAATCCAGGGGGAGCAACCGTCAACGCAACTTCCGACCTCGAATTCGGTATGCCGTCAGTCTCCGGAAAAATTACATCCGCTATATTATACGTCCACGCTTATTTCGATTATGATTATAGTGGAGATACCGGTTCCGGTGCAATTTATGATTTTAGTTGGGGGAACAATACAATTATCCTTGACACCGGAAACACCACAACGTCGGGAAGCGTTGACATAAGCAACTCCGGGAGTAATCATTTGTCTATTGATTGGACTTCGGACGTCGAAGCGAACGACAATAAATTGCCGGATTCGGTAAAATTGAGATTGTTATCCACCGCGAGTTCGTATGTTGACGGCGATGATACCGATACAGACGCGGAAGGTCGCATTTATGACGTTTGGTTGAAAATTTCAACGCTCGAAGATTATGAAAATGAACCGGCGTCCGCAAGCAAAGGGGTTGAACAACTCAAAAAAATTTACATTGGTAACGATGGGCTTGACAAATCTTGGTCAGTCGGTTCAGCGACCAAATCCCATGAAATTCACCGGGATATTTTATACAGATTTTTAGACATCACTACGACCCCTAACGGGTGGAGTGATATAACCACCCAAAAAACAGGCGAAACGCGGTTTTTTACCCCAATAACCGCCCCTAAACCGGTGTCTAAATACTTAAATAAATTAGCGTATGAGGGTGGGTTCGTTTTTCGCTTTAGAAATGACGGAACTCCTGTCTATCACTTCATCCACAATTCACCGTCAACGGACACAACTTTGACCCACGCGGATATATCTGGTTTGCAAATTCAACACGACGATTTGACCTCGTTGATTACTGATTGGACTGTGCAATATGATAAATCGCCGGCAAAGAGTCAATATGAAAGTAAAGCAACCCACACCTCAACTAACCGCACCAATTACGGGTTTTCAACAAACGAAAACAAAAAAGATATTAAACTAAACCATTTAATAACGGCGGTGAGTAAAACGGCGGGAGACAGGAACGATTCTTTTCTCAATTATTACGATTCAATCCTTGGCGACATAAAACAAAATATCACTTTCACTTTAAATAATCCAACAAAATCAAACATCGAAGTGGGGGACGTTTTGGCTTTTTCAAGTATGAAAATAAATTCACTCTCCGGGGGTTGGTCCGAAGATTGGATAGTCACATCAACTAAACGTTCAATCGGCGGTCAACTTTCTATATCAGCAAGGGAAATTTAAATGGCGTATTTCAATTCAAGCTTATACGATTCCGGAACCAACTTAACGTTCGAGGTAGAACCGGATTTGGGAATCAAAACAACGCGAGAATTTTCGAACACTCTTACGGAATCACTTGGGGGGAATGAATATGTTTTTAAAGCGCACTCCGGAAAACGGACATGGGCGTTTAATTGGTCCAATATATCATCCACATTTAAAACAAATCTTTTGAATTTTCGCGATGCGGTGGGTGGAAATTATAAATCGTTCACTTACAATGACGGAACCACAAGCTACACGGTTCGAATGTCGGAGAGTTCTTTGCAATTCAGCGAAATAATGTTCGAAAGATATTCAACAAATATAAAATTAAGGGAGGTTTCTCCATCATGAAGGATAAATTAGGAATGTCCGGGGAAGTGCAAGTTTCCATTCGGAAGGGCAAAAAACAAAAAATAAAAAATGCGATACAT
>Ga0208299_1003136_pt1 | contig 10568 bp, 11 predicted proteins | sample 15_taG_FD_184089 | JGI IMG/M metagenome (GOLD analysis project Ga0208299, IMG submission 184089) | Marine viral communities from the Subarctic Pacific Ocean - 15_ETSP_OMZ_AT15312 metaG (SPAdes) (version 2) | ecosystem: Environmental > Aquatic > Marine > Oceanic | place: Pacific Ocean | collected...
CTACTATAGCATTGTTAAGAGAGGGATTGTGTTTATTAAATCCCGATAGAGTTAATGAAGATAATATGCCAGAGTTATTAAAATCTTGGGATAAGATTTGGTGTCCAGAGATGGTAGACATTGGATATTATGGAAAGTTCAATCATGCATCAGTTTGGATTGGGATAAATTTATTATCTTTAAATTCAAACTTGGTTATCTGTGATGAAAATCAAACGGAGTTACATAAAGAATTGTATAAACATAATATAGAAGTTATCCCAATGAAACTTAGACATTCGAGAACTCTCGGTGGTAGTTTTCATTGTACGACATTAGATATTTGGAGATCAGAATGAAACCACTTTTACCACGTTGTCTTATTGGTTATAAATTTGGCAGAATGGATGTAAATAAAGATTATTATGTTTGTTGTAGATCTCCCGCAGTTGGTAATTATGACAAAGATGGACAGAGTTTTAAGAAGTTTTGGTATTCGGATACGTATAATAATTTACGAAAAGAATTAAAATATAATTTAAAAAATCAGAATAAAAAGTGGGAAGATGTTTGTTATGAATGTCCACATTACGCTCAAATTAAAATGTTACACGAGAGTGGAGAAATTGTAGATGATTTACCACAAACAGGACCGAGTGAATTTCAATTTGAAATAGGGAATCCCTGTAATCATCGATGTAATTTCTGCTGGAATTGGTCATATGATATGATAGACAACAATCAACAATGGGAAGGTTGGAAAGAATGGACGAAAGTACAACTTGATTTAGAAACTTATGTTTCTGTTCTTGATGATTTAAAAGAACTTGGTGAATGTGAATGGATTTCAGTAAGTGGTGGGGGAGATCCATTTATAGTACCAGATATTATGAAAATGATTGAACATACGAAGAAATTAGATTTTAAGTTTAAAGTGTTTACTAATTTTTCCCGAGTCAATCATGACGATATTGATAAGTTTGTTGAATGGGGAGTTGATAGATTAGAAATTAATATATCAGCAGGAACTGAAGAAACTTATTGTAAAACAAGAAAATTAAAATCTAAAGACTGGAATTTATTGTTAGATAATCTTAGTTATATGAAAGATAAAAAGAAAAGGATGAGAAAAAAACTTCCAGAATTTAAATATGTGGTTATTGTAACAAAATATAATATAGAAGAAGTAGATGAAATTTTTGAAAATGCAATTAACGTTGGTTCTTATTTTATAGATTTTAGAGATTTAGTTACAGATGGTGTTTATAAGGGTAAAGATTTACCGCCCACAAAAACTCAGTTGGATATTTTTAATAAGAAATTTTTTAAAAATACAGAAAAATATGGGTTTGAAGAAGTCAAGGGTGAATATTATTTTTATTCAGAAAGATTTAATATGGGAGTTTTTAATGAACATCTTAATTATTAAGGGAGAAAAAAATGAATGACTATTCAAATAGATTTTGTAGACAACCCTGGTCATTTGTAGAAGTTCATTTAGATGGAAAAGTTTGGAATTGTTGTCCTGGTTGGGTAACAAAACCATTAGGTAACATATTAGAACAATCTTGGGAAGATGTTTGGAATGGAAAGGTTTCACAAGAATATCGACAATCAATGATAGATTCAACTTTTAAAAATTGTATTGAAAAAAATTGTTCTCTTTTATTATCTGATGATTTACCAAAAGGTTCACCAATTTTTGAGAAAGATAATTTAGATATTTTGTGGAGAAAATTTAAACTTGTTGATAGTACAGGACCACTTGTGGTTAATTTTTGTTATGATAATAGTTGTAATTTAAGTTGTCCAAGTTGTAGAAATGAATTAACTATGAATTCACCAAAATCATATGAGTGGAAAAATATAGAAAAGATCCATAAAATAACTACGGAAGAAATAATTAAAGATGCATATAGATTATATATTACAGGAACAGGTGATCCATTTGCAAGTCCATTTTTTAGAAGTTTTTTACAGGAGTTTGATTCAAAGAAATATCCAAAAATAGGAATGATACATTTACATACTAATGGAACTCTTTGGACAAAAAGTATGTGGGAAAGTATGAAGAATGTACATCCATTAGTTAAATCAGTAGAAATATCTATTGATGCTTTAACTAAGAAAACTTATGAAGAAGTAAGACGGGGTGGTGATTGGGATATGTTAATGGATAATTTAGATTATATTAATACTTTGAATACCATTGATGAAATTACTTTAAGTTTTGTAGTTCAGAAAAATAATTATAAAGAAATTTTAGACTTTCAAAAACTTAAAGATAAATTAAATAATATTCCAAGAGTTAGAACACATTATTATAAACTTTTAGATTGGGGTCATATGGATAATTTTGAAGAAATGGCAGTATGGAAATCGGAACACAAGGATTATAGTGATTTTATAAAAGTATGGAATGATTTTGTAGGTAAAACTGATAAAGATTGTATGACACATACAATATGGAATTAGAATAAGGAGAATAAAATGGCTAAAAGAAAACCAATACAACAACCACAAACAGAAGTTCAGGTGGATTTGAAAAAGGCAGAGACTATAAAATGTGATGATTGTGGGAATTACCTTTTTATTACAGCAAGTGTAATTAAAAGAATTTCACCAATTTTATCACCAACAGGTCAAGAAGCACTTGTTCCTGTGCAAGTTTATAGTTGTGGTAATTGTGGTAAAGTTCCAAAGATGTTCATAGAAGGCGCTGGACTTGGTTTGGATGAAGAAATAAACAAACCAAAAGAAGATGCACTTTCTCGACCAGACTTAATGAGATAATGAAAGAAACCAAATCATTAGAAATAGCAAATTATTGGACTTCAAATGATTTTTTAACAGAATCTAATAAAAATTGTGGACCTCTTGTTGCATTTGACTGGAGAGATGAATATCTAACTGAAATAAATACTAATATAGATTTAAGTAAAGCAGAATGTGAAAATTTTAAATTTGATGTTTTGGTAGAATTTTTAAAGAAGAATAATTTTACTTTTGTATTGGGATTAAGAAATGTTATTTATTCTGAAGAGAATCCATCTCCAGAGTGGACAGATAAATTAAAAAAATCTTTAAAATCTAATGAAATAGAATATGATGAATATGTAGTGGATTCATGGCCATCCCCAATTCCAGAATTTGATGTACCTGATAATATTTTTATGTTAAGATATTCATATGATGAATTTAGTAAGATAGACCAACTTGCTGCATATCAAAATAATTTTGAAACCTTTATAAAAGAAAGTGATTGGAAAAATTATTATAAAGATAAAGAATTTGAAGGAAGAACAAGAGTTATAGTTTTATGTAATGATGTGGAAAATTTAGTTTTAAAAGATGAATTTACAAAATATCCCATCGAAGAATTTTAATATTCATATATTTATAGTTATAGGAGAAATATAGTGAGAAATTTAAAGATATACAATACTTGTTTCTAATTTAATACGGAGTTAAAATGAAAGTTATAATAGTAGGTAGTGGAAATGCGGCATGGTGTACGGCTGCATATTTTGTCAAGCACAATCCAAATGTAGATTTACATCTTATAAAATCACCAGATATCCCAACAATTGGAGTAGGCGAAAGTTCTACTCGTAGTTTGAAATCTTTTTTCGATTTATTAAATATAAAAGAAGAAGAGTGGATGAAGGAATGTGATGCAACCCATAAGTTCGGTAATATCTTTTTAGATTGGGGAGTTGATAAAATATATCATTTGTTTGATATGGTAGATGAATTTAGTAAATCTGAAAGTCCCAATGAAATAATAAATAAACACATAGAAGAATTTGATTATCATAAATCTGGAAATGTAGTTTCATACCACTTTGATGCTCAAAAAATGCATACATATTTTGAAAAGAAATTTGGTGATAAAATAAATATTATTATTGGAACTGTAGACAAAGTTAATGTTAATAATGACGGAATAGATAATTTAACACTTACTGATGGTAATGTAGTTGATGGAGATTTTTTTATAGATTGTACTGGACTACACAGAAAGTTAATACAAGAATTGCCAGGTTATGAATTTGAACCAAATGGATTAGTACAAGATAGATGTGTATTTTCACCAGTTCCCTATCAAAATAAAAAAGAAGAGGCTTACAAATATTTAACAACTACTGCAAAATCTGCAGGATGGATATTTAGAACACCAATACAATCAAGAATTGGAAGTGGATATGTTTTTAGTTCTAAATATCTTTCAGATGAAGATGCGATTAAAGAATTTATGGAACATTGGGATAATAGACCTACAAATCCAAGAATTATAAAATTTAGAAATGGAAAAATAAAAGAATCATTAGTTCAAAATTGTGTTGCAATAGGATTATCGAGTGGAATTGTAGACCCAATGGAATCTACTGCAATTGGTTGTACTTGTGATTCTATATTTTATATTAGTTGGGGATTAAATAATGGATTTTCAAAAGATGATAGAGAATTTTTTAATGATTATGTTAGTAAAAAATATAACAATATAGTTGATTTTGTTTCTTTCATATATTATACTACTGATAGAGATGATTCACAATTTTGGAAAGACATAAAAACAGAGAGTAGATATTCAAAAAGATTTATTAATATGGTGAAATTATTTGAAGAGAATGGTTCACCTTATGTATTAAAAGATGGAGACGATATTGTACTCGGGAATAGAGCATCAGGAGAAACATGGAGAGACGGTGATGTGTTTGATGTACCAATGTGGTATTTACATGGTATATCGAAAGGACTATATGAATGATTGGTAAATACATACCCAAAACAGAAATTACTAATAAGTGGTTGTCTAAAAAAATAGGTGAATCTGAAGATTGGATATATAATAGGTGTAAAATAAATACCAGATATTGGGTGCATAAAGAAACTGTTACTGATATGGCCATTAAAGCATCAGAAGAGGCTTTATCTAATGCTGGGATAAAATCATCTGAATTAGATTTAATAGTTTGTAATACAATACAATCACAATTTATTTTTCCAGGTTGTTCTCAACAAATACATGGATATTTTAATTTAGATACTAACATACCATCTTTTGATATTAATGTAGGATGTTCAGGGTTTATTTATGGGTTACACATAATAGATAAGTTACCATATGAAAAAGTATTATTTGTTTGTAGTGAATCACAATCAGAATTTTTAAATGTAAGTCCGTCAGGAAAGGATTCTTGTATTTTGATGGGAGATGGGGCAGGAGCAGTTGTTTTAGATATTGGTTGGAGATTGATTGACTCGATAGTTTTTTCAGATGGAAGTAAAGTTGATAAGTTATGTGGCCCAAGAAAGTATTCACCACACATGGATGGAATAGTAGTTTTTAAAAATGCAGTTAAGAGAATGAAAAAAAGTGTAGAAGATATACTTGAAAGAAATAATCTCAAATTAGATGATATAGATTATGTTGTACCACATCAGGCAAATGGTAGAATAGTGGAACATTTAAGTAGACTTTTACGAACAGATAAAATATTTAGTAATATTGAAAAGTATGGTAATACAACAAGTGCAACTATACCAATAGCATTGTCAGAAATGGATTTGAAAAAAGGTGATAAAATTATTTTGGTATCATTTGGTACAGGATTCACTTGGGGAGCATGTTTAATAGAATGGTAATATATAATAAATTTAAAGAAGTAGCAGAAAAATATTCAGATAAAGAAATATTTTTAGGACAAGAAACCAAATCATATCTTGGTGATAAACCAGAGACTTATTTTTATTTTTTAGAGAGAGTAAATTTTACTGCTGAAGTATTAAATTTCGAAATTCCAGAAGATTATTATGTTTTCCGTTCTGATAATAAGATGGATTATTATGTTAATTTTTTCGCGTGTAATAAAATTGGAAAAACATTTGTTCCACTACCTAATGATATTGGTAAAGATCATTATAATGAAGTTGTATTAAAGGTAAGTGAATCTGATTTGTCTGATGTTGCATTGATTTTATCTACAAGTGGAACTACTGGTAAAAGTAAGGGAGTTAAATTTTCAGAAAAATCTATAGTTGAAAACCTTGCTACTGCAGTAGAGGCATTTGATATAACAAATGAAACTATTACATGGGCTTATGGTTCACCATCTTTGGCAGGAATGTTGATCGGCCTTACTATTTCAACTGTATTAACGGGTGGTCAAGTGATTTTAGATAATTTTAGAATGTTAAGATTGAATAAATTTATTAGTGAGTATAAACCAACATTTATGTTTATTCCACCAACTACAATTAATATGATAAAAAAATATAAGAGAATTTCAAATAACCTTGATTTAACATCATTTAAAAAAATTATTGTATCGGCTACTAAACCAACTGAGTCTGATATAAAATATTTGTTAGAAAAGGGAGCACAAATAATACATCATGGGTACAGTGCATCAGATATTGCATGTTCAACAGCAGTTTTGGGTAGAGATATAAGTAGTACGGAAAATATAGATTTAACATTTGAGAAAGTTTATGGAAATTGGAAAATTGATTGGGTTGAAGATGAGTTAATAGTTAGTGGTCCTGGATTATCAAGTGGTTATTTAGAATCGGAATTAAATGAGGGAACTTATAAGGGTGGTTGGTTTTATAGTGGAGATATTGTAAGTAGAGATTTAGAACATCTATCAAGAAAAAGAGATATTATAAAATCAAGAGGATTTTATATTTCACCACTTACTATTGAGAGTTGTATAAAAGAATTAGATAATGTAGAAGATTGTGCGACTGTGAGTGTACCTCATAGATTATATGGTGAGGAAATTATATCATTTGTTATAGATAAAGTAGATGGAATATATGATAAGAGAGATATAATTAACCATTGTAAAACCAAATTACAAAAAACTCATATTCCACATGATGTTATTTTTATAGATAAATTTCCCGTTACAAAATTTGGGCACGCTCTTAAAATTAGTAAAGAACAATTAAGAAGAAGTTTAGGTTGGTATAATATAAAAAACAAATGGGCGTGGTTCGGGGAATTTGATTACCCCAAATTTGAATCAGTAGAAGTGGACCTCAAGGATATTGAATTTGTGGCTATTACTACTGATGATGAATTGTTAAAATATAAAAAAGAAATAGAACGTGGATTAAAAGTGTTTGATGAAACAACAGATCCACCATATGAAGAAATGTGGGATTTTACAGAGGCAATAGTTAGAATTAAATCAGGTGGTATATTTATAGTGTTGATACACAATGATGCTGCTATAGGTTGGAATTGGTGTTTTACTGGCGAATGGACAATACCAGATCATGGGTGGAATTTGAATATATATATTCCAGATAAATGTACTTATTCAGCAAATTGGTGGCAAAATCCAAAATATAGAAGCAGTAAAAAATATCCAACCATAATTAAAGATTTTGCTTTTCTTAATTTCAATTGGTACAAAGAAAATGGATATAAAAAAGATTATACATATGTAGATGAATGGAATTGGACTTCACAATCTGTCTGTAAAAAACTTGGATATGTTGGTTCTGATTGGTTAGATTTGGGATGAAAACAGTTTGGTAAGGATGGGTGTCATTTTAATGAAAAAGGACACAAATGTTCTTTAGACGATACGTTGAGCCCAACTTACCTATAAAATTATAAAATGGATATTTATTAGGGAAGATATAAGGAGAGTTAGATGGATTTTAAAATTCAAGACTTGTCAATATATGAAACAAGTGAATCACTTAGTAACGTAGTATATAATTTAAAATATTATTTTGCAGATAGTGGTATAGTTGATGGTAAGATAATATCTGAAGAGCACTATTACTTTTTAAATACAGATCCAGTTTCAGAGTCAGAATATATTTCATATGATAATGTGGTAGAGAGTACTGTAAAAGGATGGATTACAAGTTCATTCGGAAATAGTTGGGGATCATTTACTGCAAGTGTTGAAAACACAATCAGTTCAAGTATAGCATCAAGGATTGCCAGTGGAACAGCAACGAATAGAGTTTGGTGGAATTCGGGATCATTTGAAGGCGCTAATACTGAGACTGGTAGTATGTTACAAAATCAAACAGGGTCGTGGATGTAATTTTTTAATAAGAAGGTTTTAGAGTTATGAGTAATTTACCAAAATCATGTTATTATCCGTCTGTATTTGCTCAAATACATTCAAATGGGACATATTCTATTTGTTGTGGAAGCCAAATTCCACCAGCTGGTGATTATGAAAATGATGGAAGATTTATAGAATATTGGAATTCACCAAAATTTAAAAATTTAGCAAATGGTTTAAAACACAATTTAAAAAAATATAATTCTATGTGGGATAATAATTGTAATTTTTGTCCACATAGTGATTTTAATAACCAGGCACACGATTATTTAAAAGAGGGTAAAGATAGTCAAGTAAGTTCTTATGTAGAAGGACTAAAATCTGATAATTTACATAGTGGACCTGTAGTAGTTATTTTTGACATTATAAATTTATGTGATCATAAGTGTAATTTTTGTTGGTGGTGGTCTTATGATATGTTGGAAAATTCTACTCATGAAGATGGATTTGTGACTTCAAAGGAAGATTATAAAGATTGGATCAAGGAAAAAATCTCATTTAAAGTATTTAAGGATACCATAGATGATTTAATAGAAATGGGGGGTCCCAGCGAACATCATTCTGGTAAATATTTGGGTGGATGTGAAGAAATTATTGTTGGTGGATCTGGAGAACCGTTTTTACATCCTCGGATTATGGATATGTTAGGTTATATTAAGAAACATGGTTTTTATTCTATAACTCTTACAAATTTTACTAATAGTATAAGTGAAGAACGAATGGATGAATTGATATCAATGAAAATGGACAGGATAATAATTAACGTTTCGGCAGGAACACAAGATACTTATTGTAGGATAAGAAAAGTTGGAATAAGAGTTTGGGAAAAGCTAATGTATAACTTAGAGTATATTAGGAATAAAAAAGAAGAACTTAATTCTAAATTTCCAGAAATTATTATAAAGAATATAGTAAATAAGACTAATATTCATGATATAGGTAAGTTAATAGATTTGGGAATTAAAATGAAAGTAAATCAAATATATCTAAAAGTAATTGATTGGAGTGGTGTGTATAACGGAGAAAATTTAGATATATCTAATGAACAATATGATGAATTTAGTCCCGTTTTAGTAGATAAACTGAATCAGTATAATTTTAAAGAAAATGATTGGTATCCTGGGAATTATAAGTTTAACTATAAATCAGATGAGCACAATGTAAATTTATCAAGTGATATAAAAGGACTTTTTAATAGGTTATGAAAAATAAAGGTCTATTCGACCACGTTACACATATTACACAAAAACAGACCAAAGGTTATTGGGATTCTCTAAACGAAACAGAGAAGAAGCAGTGGTCTAACTATATGATACATAGATTTCTATCTATGAAGATGGAATATGTTGATATAGTAAATGAATTTCAGAGATACAATCTGAAACCAAAAGAGTTATACAAGTTATACACCAATGTACTTCCAAAGAAGAAGGAATGGTTAAAATATGTTAAAGGAAAGAAGAATATGAAACATCCAAAATGGTTATTAGAAATAGTAGCAAAGTACTATGAATCAAGTCTTGCAGAAGCACACGAATATTTAGAAGTATTCTATGCAACCGAACAGAACAAGGCAAATCTAAAAACGATACTTCAGAAGTATGGAGTAGATCCTAAGGAAATCAAGAAACTAAATTTACCTTAAATGAAAGTTAAAAGGTTATATACTATTGGGGATAGTTGGACTTACGGTGATGAGTTAGATAATCCCACAGAAGAATCCTGGCCCACTTTATTGGCCCAAGAACTTAATTGTGAATTGATAAACAAAGGGACTTCGGGTGGACCAAATAATTGGATGTTTAGAAAAACCATTGAATGGGTGAGCTGTCAAGAAAATTTAGATGATACTATATTAATAGTGGGATGGAGTGAACCAAATAGACGAGAAGAAAAGTATAATTTTATAATTTTCATGCATGAAAAAATTAAACATTTTTATAATAACGAATTGGCACACTATCAATCTATATGTTACATGGTAGCTTTGCAGGAATTTTTAAAATCAAAAAATATAAAATATTTATTTTTTCAACCCTGGCATGATATATTTGGGTGTGAAAAGGAACTGAGTAGAAGTCGTAAAGAAAAAAAGAAATGGTTAGTGAAAGATGATTTTCAGAAAGAGTGTTATTCTGATAGTTTAGAAATAGGAAAAATAATTAAAAACATAGATGGTAAATATTTAATAGGTCCCAACGTTCCAAAGTATATAGAAGAATATAATATAAGAACGATTATGCCGGGAGATGGAACTGGTAGACATCCTAATAAAAAAGAACATAAAATAATGTCAAAGTTTATCAAAGAAAAGTTAGTTGAGTTATATGGATGACAAGAGTAAATTATAAAACACTCGGTAAATTCATTGATATAGATGAAAAGGACTTAGAGTTTGAAAGGGTTACAAATTCAATAGATGTAGTAGATAGAGAGTATGGTGTAGAAGTCATATTTGATTATTACAGACGACATGGATTTCCCCACTAC
>Ga0208299_1003137_pt1 | contig 10562 bp, 19 predicted proteins | sample 15_taG_FD_184089 | JGI IMG/M metagenome (GOLD analysis project Ga0208299, IMG submission 184089) | Marine viral communities from the Subarctic Pacific Ocean - 15_ETSP_OMZ_AT15312 metaG (SPAdes) (version 2) | ecosystem: Environmental > Aquatic > Marine > Oceanic | place: Pacific Ocean | collected...
CAGGCTACGATCCTCTTTCTCTCAAGAGCATTCTAGGAGGAGAATACACTCCGGCGGGCTCAGGTGGAAGCGGTGTCAGTGACTACGGTGACTACGGTGACTACGGTGACTACGGTGACTACGGTGGTGACGGAGGCTTGGGAGAAGCAGATAAAGCCGACTTAGATGAAGCCGACTTAGATGAAGCTGACTTAGATGAAGGCGGCCTCGAGGGTTGTAAAAACCAACCTTGCGGCGAGGAAGGCCTGGCGAGTGATCTGGGGTGGTAAGCAGATGAAGGAGTCTTAGAAGGTGATGAAAATTTGGAATGATTTTGCTGAATCTTTAAGCGGCGCATGGGCATATATCTCGTCCCAAAAAATCGACAAATTCACAATTTGCCTGCTTTTTATTTTTCTTCTTAGCACCCTGGACGCATCATTTACTCTTCTCTGGATAAAAATAGGCCTTGCTGTTGAAGCAAATCCACTCTTAAATGAACTTATACACCATGGTGACTTTTCTTTTCTAGCAATAAAAATTATACTGACAGGGGTCGGCTGCTTGTTTTTATACCATGCAAAAGAGAAAAGCTACATTGCCAAATTTGTGATAGTTTTGCTTTTATGTCTATACTGTATCATTACTGCTTATCACTTTTTTGGCGCACTCTGCTCAATAGATAGCGAATTACTTCCCGATTTTGTCTCAGATATCTTGATCTGGCTGTCATAAAGTCTTCTTATCTTCATGAAATATCGAAGATGCAAAGGCTTTTCTTTGCATCTGCCGCCGGGTTTTTTGTATCGTATTCCTGTAACCCATGCCGCAATCCACACTTTTCTAACAGACTTATACTTGCACTGCCTTTTTACTTTGGGAATTTTCTTTTTTATGTGAGTAAGCCACCCAATTGCTGATGACCTGGGATCCTTTCTATCGGTGCCATATACCTTTTCATAGATTTTCCACATCTGTAGAACTCCAATTGCCCTTGGAGTTTTTTTATTTTTGCTAAAATTTCTATCACCCTTAGCGTTCGGATTAAATGCTGACTCTAGGCACGCAGCAGAAAGTGTCATACCCCGCATCTCATTAGGAATACCCATTTCTTCTTCTACATCATATAAAATGTATGCAATCTTAAGCGCTGATTCTTTTCTGCTGTCGCTAGCTCTTTTTAAATTTTTACAATTAGCAACTGCAATTTCCGGAATTAGCTTGTGAGTATCGAAATCACTTAACGACGTTGACGATAATATCATCATAACCAAAATTGTGATCAATTATTTTTTCCTTGCTCGTTTTTTTTAATTTTTTAATTTTGTATTCTAAAGAAGCTGCGACCTGTCTTGTAGCTACTTCAATACACCACACTAACTTTACAGGTCGCCTAGACCTAGTGTATTTAGCTCCCTTACCTGAAGCATTGTGTTCTATAACGCGGCGGCTAATATCAGTTGTTATTCCACAATACAAGGACTCATCTGAGCATCTGACAAAGTACACATGCCACTTGCAAACCTTAGGCATAGTCAATATATAAATCAGTTACCTTTCGCTTAACCACAGTCCCGTTGTCTAATTCTACCAAGCAAAATATCTGCTGGCTCATCGGACCGGTCGATGTATACTCAGTTGGAGTCTCTTGCAAAATCTTGATAACTTTTCCTTTTATATGTACGTCCAAATGAGCTCGAACAACATCACCTACTCTAATTTGTGCCATAATCTTTTCCCTTTTTCATAAAGCTCATCGCATTCAATAATTTTTCAGCAATTTTTGCTTCTAACATTGACTTATAATTTTTAATATCTGACTTTTTCAGCTCATCCATTAGCGCCCACGCTGAATCTACTTCGTCTTGCAAAGAGTTAATTTTTTCTATTGCATTCTGAATAGACCCTTCCTGCTTTTTGGTCAGATTTTTTTCATCAAGCACAGACTCGAGTGCTTCTATTATTGTTTCATTAGACTTCATTGATAAGCAATTCATTGAGCGATTCGAGATATTTGCTATAAGACGAGCCGTGTAGTCCATACATAGCTGCTGCAACAGATGACATCAAGGAATTACCATCCTGAGGCGTGAAAGCAAAACCTGAGACCCGGGTTGCGTCTGGATAATTTCTTACAAGTAGACTAGGTTCACAGATGACTGTTTGGGTAAAAATCCTTCCATAAAATCCGTGATCTCGGCCAAAAGAGAAAACCTTATTAGCGGATTTCTTCTTAGTAATTGAAACATATTTGTCTTTTGCAAATCGGCTGACTACGTCTTCACGAGATATTTCTTCATCTAGCGTCAAAGAAAAACGAATTGTATGCATATACTGTGTATTAGTTTTGACAGCGCTTGAAAAAATGGGTAGATTGAACTTAAAACCAAAAAGATCATTAACGTCTCGTGCATGATGTGTCCCAAATATACTATCATCATGCTTTCCGCACGTAACCGAAGGTGAAAATCCTGTATCTTGACTCACATCATTTGATCTTCTGAGACAAACAAAGTCGCCATAAATCAATCTAGGGACAAGCCTATCAGTCACCGATGTTAGAATCCTAGATATCGCGTGAGTATTGCAGCTCACTATCTGAATGTAGTTACTTTCTTTGGTCGACAAAACCTCATCGTTAATGCCCAGGGCGTAGGGAGTGCCAAAGCCTTTTTCGCTTCCCTGCGCTATAAAGAACTTATTTTTGTACTTTTTGTATGCTATCTTTTTATTGATGTTTCCTGCAGGAGTGCAATCAATTACGACGCCTGCTCTGCTTATGGCCTCATCAAATGTATAGTCAGGCTTGTGCCCCAGGGCCTCGAAGGACTCGATGCTGTCATCATTTACAGAAAGCTTAGCTCCCGCTTTTACCAAATTATTAACTTTGGGCACACACGTCACGAGCGGAGTCCTCTTGTGAAAAATCACTTCATCTATGTGAAACTCACGCTTAAGCCTTGATAGTAGACCTATTAACGGCTCTCCAATTGTTCCTGTTCCGACTACAAGTACATTTTTGTCTTTCATGTAGCATGTATAAGAGCTGTACGCAAAAAGTTTAAAAATTCATTTTAAGCAATTTGCTGATGAACTTTCGAAGAATGTTTTCATCCAGTAGGTCTGCTTCAGATGCATCTGACTCCATCTCTATGGCAGCTACCTGGCCTTGCATCTTCTTTTTGCTAGTATGGCATACCCGATGCTTCTTGCCCTTCTTGTCAGTATAAGAAAGAACATACTTCCCAGACGACCCATCAGACTGTTTGCATTTTTGTTTTTTCTTAGAATACGGCATTTTCTATCATCTATTGTTCCCAATCAGATTGAGGTTGCTCTAAATCGGATTGCAGTCTGTAATTCACAGTTATCTCTTCACCTGGTGATAGATCGTGCTGAGAAAAGAGATGACGAGTATCACCCAGCAGGTTGTTATAACACGTGGGATTGTTTGAGTGATTATGATACTTTCCCAGTGTAGTTATGTCATATCCACCATCAATTCTTTTGATCTGAGCTGGGCCTAGATCCGTGTGAGCGGGAATAAAGTCTCTGGCGAAAATTCCAGAGCCATGTATCGGGGATTCAGAGATTTCTAATTTATCTATCAAATTAGGCTGCGTCTGAGTGTTTCCAGACTGCTCCAAGAGACTTCTTATATACTCGCGGAGAAGCTTCATCACACCCAACCTCTCTCGGCGAACTCTTTGTGCGTCATAACAGGAATATCCAGTCCTGCCTCTTCCACAAGCTCCTCCCAGCCTGGTACTTCGGAGGTATCAGGTGGCGCCGGTTCGTTCCCATGCTCCTCGCTCCACCCCCCGGGGAGGCTGGATGCGTCAGGTATGATCAGCGCCATGGGTGTCCAGTTATCAACCAGGGCCTCGTTGTTTTGATTATAGTTTATACCCCTAACCTCAGGATCCCAATCTTCTTCATCTAACACGAGGATCTTGTATTCTGAATACCCCTTGGGCTCGTATATTTGCTGAGCACCCTTATTCGCACCTGACATCTTTGTTCTTTCTGGATCAGCGGCCGTGTAGTCGACGGTTGATCCTGTGTATAACTGGTCCATATCGTTTGCCAGTAAGGTTATGTGACCTTTAACGAGGACACCGTAGTTGCCGAATTTGCCCGTGCCTTTTATCTGGCCGGGAAGATAAGCTGCTGTGCTTATTTCATCTCGAGAACTAAATGATCCCCATACGAGATCCCGTAGTGATTTTCCGGAATATGCCCAATGAACCGTCACCAGACTATCAAGGAAAGTCCTATCGGCATTTTTGGCAAATGCCTTTTTGAGAATCCTGCCTTGATCCGTAATGTCTTTTACCTGCTTCGGGCGCTCGCTGGGTTCGAGGGCATCCGGATCGCCTATCCACTTGTCATGCCGAACGCCGGCATTATAGAGGTCTGTGGCTAACTGTTTGCGGCTGGCGCTATCTTCGTGTAGCCATGCATCGCGTTGTTGCATCTGTACATAAAGATCATCATCCCATGGACCCTCGCCCCCGTGCTTAGCACAGTTGAATATGGCTTCCTCAGCAGTGAACTCCTTGTATACCTCAGGTTGGTACACATCATAGTAGTCATCCTTTTTAACCCCATTCGGCTGGGTGTGCCTGGTCTGGTCATCAAAGACGAGGTCACCCATCTCGACCCAACCGTGAACAATCGGTTTGGGTTTCCACTTGTCTGTCACGGTACCATGGACTACCTTGAATTTGCTCTTGTCGTTCAGGTCAGGATGCCTCTTTACTGCTCGGCCGTGGCCACCTGGTGTGAAGTGATCCTTGAACCACTCCTCAGCTTTCTGGTACGCAAAGGGGAAACACATGCCCTCGGCTCGCACGTTCTGCTCAACCAGGAGACATCTTATGTACTCACGCAGAAGTTTCATATCATCACCAACTTCCCAGCGGCTTCGAGTGCATTCATTGTTGTTGGTGCCTTCATATACCTCTTACTGAACTGCGATTCAGTCCAGTTTTTTAGCATATTCGGGCCTGTCCTGTAAGAGTGGTTCTTGGCCAGCCTTTGTTCGCAATTATCTTCCTCTACTCCGGGTGTTAATTCGTCCTCAAGACTGTCTAGCTGATGCATCTGAACATCGCCTCGATTAGACAGATAGTACTTCCAGACCTTCTCTGCATCTCCAGAGACTGTCATTCTATCGGACATTAGCCCACTACCATTTTGTGATGCCAACTCCATCGCGACGTCGTACAACATAGGACCCCAGCCTTGTTTCGTGGCTGATCCCTGAACTTCCCAAGCGTCGCCGCAGGGACCAAACTCCCCATGAGGCTGGCCGATTCCTACGAAACCCCACGGGATGCCCTTGCGATATGCATCGCCTCCTGTTTTTATGTACTGATCCAGGTTATTTTTTCTTGCGTAAGCAATACGAAACCGATTTCCCTTGTCCTGGATCACTACGAAGACATCTTCTGGTAAATCAGCTGGACCTTTTGCGGCTTCGGTTAACAGCGTTCTTATGTATTCGCGGAGAAGTTTCATTAGTAATTCGTTGCTCCAATAACAATAATATCTGGGTACTCTTCTTTCTTTTTCCTCATAAGATGCCCTATTTCTTTGCGCATCATCTTACCAAAATGAATGTGACTAGCAGTGTCCGCATGTCGCCTAAAAAACTCGTCAACCAACTGACTGGCGAATCCTTGTCCCTGGTGTCCGTCGCGAGTTTTTATGTAGTCAATGTACCACATCTCTTTACCACTGCTTGTTGCTTTACCTTGCGAGTGATAATCTAGAAATCCGACAATACACACATCGCTAACGCCGGGGATTATCTCATCGAGTACCGGCTTTTTTAGTCTTTTACCGGTCTTGGAAAACTTACGCCAGTTTTCCCACTCAGCGAAGTAGCGGTCGTGCCTATCTGGCGGCTCTGAAACTGAAGTGTCACATAACGCCAGACGTTGTACGTTACTGGCACGATGATATGATAGTGGTGACTTAAGCTCACGAAATTCGACACCTTCAGAAATAAGTTTCCTTATGTACTTACGCAGAAGTTTCATTAAGATGACCTCATATTCAGGCTGCCGCCCTCGTCATTGAACATCTCAACTAGCTCATTAAAATTCGAAGGGGGTGGACCGTGAGGGCGAAATCCTTTATTGAACAATACTTTCAATGATGCCAAACTTGACACTTGACCTGACAGTTCTTCGCCCGGATATGCTTGTATCACCGCATCAATCAGTTGGCTGCCAATCCCTTGTCCCCGCTGAGATTCATCGACCACAAAGTCCATGATAGAATGAGCGCCACCGGCATAGGGAGAATTTTCCCACACTTTGATTTTTCCACCTGGCAGGGAAAATGTGCTAGAAATAATCTCTTTTCCGCCAACATTCTCCACAGCTTTGACGGGTTCTGTGTTCTCAGTCATTAGCAGCCTTATGTACTTGCGGAGGAGGTTCATCTTATCTCCGTCCGAAGCAGAGCCTCTCTGACGACCCGCCTTAAAAGTGCCTCATTTTTTTCTTCTTTTGAGGTGGTGCCTTTTTCAATTCTTTCCGCCGCGGCGTCGATATCTACAAACTTCTTGGTCGCGTTGCCGAGAGCTGCAGTGACGATGACAGCACCTTTGCCGACTGACTTGGCTGCTTCCCACCATGGACCGATGGACGCAGCCATGGCAATCTTCTCTACGATGTCTTTGAATTGGCTACCGGAAATGGCCTTAAAAATGTCGGGGGCACCGAGTTTCACGAGCTCTTTAATCTTAGCTAGCTTTGAACCACCGCTAGCTTCTGAGAGAGTCAGGCCGTCTGTTTCACCTATGAAATCTTCGACCCAATCACCGACCTTTTCCCACAGCCACGTAAGTCCTATAGCTACCCCGGAAGCCATGGCGATCTTCTTCCAGCCTTTAGCGGACATCATCTTATCCTTAAGATTCTTTAGCATGTCCAGGCCTTTTTGCGCAGCCTTGGCAAATGTCGGCATCTTCCAGTCGGGCAGCTTTTCTACGAGGTATACTAGGACCTTCTTGAGTGGCATGTAGATGTTCTTGATGACGTCCTGAGCAATCGCGCGGAACAGTGACTCGGCCTTGCCTTTCTTGATAGCAAGGTAAAAACCCTGGAGAACCGACCAAGCTTCTTTGCCAAATTTCTTGATGCCTTCGGCAGCATCCATGAGTATGTCTTTACCCTTCTGTAGAATATCACTAAAGAAGCCCTCCATTAGTAACTGCTCTTGAATGATTCGCTTTTCCATCGCACGTGAATATGGGTAAGATTCGTTCAGGGGAAGCTCAATACCCAGGACGTCAGTAACATAAGCTCTATCAAAAATATGCGCAGGATATGGCTGGGCTCTTAAGCAATTTGGAATATAGAGCTCTTCTTTAATAATGTTTCTGATTTGTGATTCTGGAAGTTTTTTGCTACGCTTCTTCGGCATAAGATACCTCTCTTGCGACAAGATTTATGTCTGGAAACTCGTCTCTTAGACTCAAGATCGTGCGAATATTTTTGCCTGAATCGTCAAAAAATAACACATCATTGACCCCCTTGTTGACAATTCTATTTTCGATCCAAGCTTTCTTTGCCTGAGGGTCTGCATTTCCCAACAAAGCAAAAGTTATTCTTGAAGTATCGATACCGATGCTCTCAAGATAATCTCTTATAGCACCCTCAGCCCCAGAACTTCTAGCACTTAAAATTGCAATCTCCCTTCCGTCCGTGCCTGCCCTAATTGCATTTCGAAGAATGCTCGTGACCCCTCTGATTTCTCGTGGTTCAATTACATCGAGAAATTCTGAATAGTCGTATTCATAACCCGGCTTTTCACCCTGGATCGCAAACTCTGCCGGTGTGATATACTCCTCACTCCCATCGTAAGAAAGCTTAATTCTGGAGCCCGACGTGACTAACGTGTCATCAAAATCAAACACTCTTAATTTGGTCTCTTGCAACTTCTTCTCAAGAAGCTCTCTTATGTACTCGCGGAGGAGGTTCATGATATCTTACTCAAACTATCGGGCCATTTTTTCCATGTCCGATTGTCACCGTCAGGTTGAACCACCACAAACTTTCCACCTCGACGAACAACCGTACCTGTCACTTTGTTGCCCGTTTTAGAGTGGCTCCAGGCAACGCGAGTGCCCTTTGGGAAACCAGCCTTCAACTCACTACGCTTCCGCTTGGTTATGTCAGCAGCAGCCTGCCATATGGTTCGAATATCGTTTATTGACATCTCTTCCATTTGATCCAAAATAACCTGCACAGCCGAATTCTCTACGGATGGTTCAAGAGGTGCTTCTTCTGCCATTTCCTGAATCAATGTTTTTAGTTGTCGTTTTGTGATTTTCATCTGTCGAATACTCCTGCGACTGCCCTGTCAATATCTTCCTCGCTGCTTTTATGAAAGAGATAATTGTATCGTGGGTAGAACTTGCCGTCAATATAGTCTCGGACTGCATTATGACCATGCTTGGCGACGCCCAAAGGAATAACATATATGCTACCCTCTGTCTCTTCATCATAAGGTGCACTTGTCCACTCAACCTCTACAGTCATTGTAGGCGTGCCTTCCGGTAGGCCAGTCATTCGACTGACTTCTTCTTTGATGATTCTTCTTAAATGTCGTTTTGTAATTTTCATGTTTCAAATCGATCCACTACGAGTGGGGTTAGTTCTTTGCGCAGCTTTCGAACTTTCGGAGCGAGACCCTCCAATGATCCGTCACCCAAAATAGACTCATGCCATGACCTAATAGTACTCGGTATTATCTCGATAAACGGATATTGGCCTTTATCATCGAGTGATACGGCTTCTTCGGCTAACGCCTCACACTTCATCAAATGTTTATTAATACAATCTTGACATTGCATATCGGGCTGATTGAGATGATCTTCCAGCAGCGTAAATTCTTTACACATCTCTCGCATGTTAAAAAGAGGGTCCATAAGTGGCTGCATAGCCTCCCGAATGAGTCTTCTAAGCTGTGATCTAGTAATTCTCATTTCTTTGCCCTTTTGCTCGCTGTGGTGGGTGTATCAATACCGGCCCATGCTGCAAGATCCTCTGCTGCCCGTACTTCTGACTTCCTATAAGGTGGCCCTTTTTGATACCCATAGATAGCTCGAATCCACATTCTAATAATTAGTCTTGCATCCTTTGTTGAAGGAAGAGAATGTGAAAGATAGGAATGAAGCTTGACCTGGAGCATGCTGATCTTATCTTCTCGGCGGTCTTGAACAGCATTGACGTCAACTGATTCCCCATATGGATAAGAGGGAGTGATTGGAAATTCCTCTTCATCTTCCATATCCCAATCATATAGGAAGTCATCGATGACGTTTCTTGCACCTTTCATCGCCATGACTTCAGGCGTATCTCCTATCCCCGCCGTATCTGCTAATACGATAGCCTGATTCGCATCGGTCGGAAATATCTTTTGAACTTTTTGAACATACATTTGCTGTTCATCTTCAAGCTGCTCCCGAATGAGTCTTCTGAGTTGGTGGCGGGTGATTCTCATTATACGCCCTCAAGTTCCAGTTCCGGGTGGGGAACACCGGCCCAATCCGCTAGTTCGTTTGCTGCTTCAATTGTATGAGCTTTATACTTGGGCCCGCGAATCCATCCATATGTAAGATTTGTCCAAGCTCTCTGCAGCGGCCTGGTTGCCATCTCATCAGCTGCCTCTTCCAGCGCCTCGAAAAAAGCATCCTGAAGATCACCAATCTCCGACCGTCGGCGCTCGTGTTCAGAGGTCCCGATCCCTGGGCCATCAACCGGGACCCATTTTGATCCAGGGGCACGGTAAGTTCGTTTATCAGCTGCTACCCAATCCTGTAGGAATTTGACTATGAGTTCCCGTGCATCTTTCATTGCAACGACTGTTAACGTGTCTCCCACACCAGCCATGTCTGCTAGTTCAATAGCCTGATTGGCATCGGATGGGAATAGTTTCTGAACTTTCTCAATATACATGAGCTGTTCATCTTCAAGAGATTCCCGAATGATTCTTCTTAGTTGTCTTTTTGTTATCTTCATTCTAATATTGCCTTCCCCGATAGCGGCCTGCTTTGTAACCGCCCTTGGCCCAGTATTGCTTTCTCTTACGTGCATCCATTCTCTTCTTCTGGTTTTTCACGTAGTCGTCTATGTTCCAGTTTGTGTTGGCAAAAATCGGTTCCCAAAACTCATCATCTTCGCCACCACTGACACCTGGGATCGTGTATCTATCAAAGTCTATTGTCCCATCAGGATTCAGCGAGGCAGCTTTTCTCTTATCTCTTTCCTTGGTAAATTCATGATTGATATATTTCTGGACACGCTCTGGTGTCCACGGCAAATCAGGGCGCGCTATTTCTAAAGAGTCTGCCATCGAAAACAACTGATCGTAATGACGAGCATCCATAAGTTTGATGAATTGCTCATCAAAATTTTCTTCTTCCTCAAGCTGCTCCCGAATGAGTCTTCTTAGCTGTCTTTTTGTTATCTTCATCATACCTTCCCTATCTCAATTCTTCCGAGCTTGCGCAGTCTATTAATAACCCTGGGCGTCTTCGTATAACGCTTGCTCAAGGGTGACTT
>Ga0208299_1003138_pt1 | contig 10560 bp, 11 predicted proteins | sample 15_taG_FD_184089 | JGI IMG/M metagenome (GOLD analysis project Ga0208299, IMG submission 184089) | Marine viral communities from the Subarctic Pacific Ocean - 15_ETSP_OMZ_AT15312 metaG (SPAdes) (version 2) | ecosystem: Environmental > Aquatic > Marine > Oceanic | place: Pacific Ocean | collected...
CTAAAAACGGTGAAGGTATCGATGTTCGACATAACGAGGATGTCCTAAGCAAAGACGCTGTATATGTTGCAGAATCCTTTATTGTCCAGAAAGATGATCCACGATTCGCCGATATGAAGGATTATGAAGGTAATTCTGTTGATGCTACAGGCGGGTGGGGGGTTGTCCTTAAAGTGGATGACGAAGGTATAAGGAAAGATTACCGAGAAGGTAAATGGCAAGGTGTCTCTATGGGCGGCGTTGCTAATAAAAAAGAAGATACAGATGGCGTTTTGGCTAAACTACTTAAAGCTATTCAAGGTGCCGATAAAAAAGAAAATAAATCGAAGAAAAATACGGAGAATATTATGCCTCTTACTAAAGAAGATAAGGCTGAAATCGCAGAACTGGTTAAAGAAACTGTAACTTCTGTCAACAAAGTAGCTGAAGAGGCTAAGGCTGAAGCACTCAAGAAAGAGCAGGACGCTAAACCTGAGCTCGGTCTTGGTATGGATAAGCCTGTCCTCAAGGCTAACCCTTCACCAGAAGATCGTACACGCCATCTCAAGAATTTGGAAATCTTTGAATTATCTAAGACAGTAGATCCTGACGATGCTCGTGCTATGTACGCTTTTGAGGAAAAAGCCCAAGAGATCGCTAAGAGTGAAGACCTCAAAAAGACTATGCAGAAGCAGTCAAGCGATAGTTATGATTGTTTCTACACTAACCAGGAAACTGACGAAATCCATAAAGCCAGTGATGGAGTGATGGACCCCATCGCTAAGGCCCTGAAGGGTAAAAACGACAAGGCTGACGAAAAGAAGTAATAATCTGCCTAAGTGCAGATAATATAAGAATTTAACTCTATAATGGAGAAATAAGATGTCTACTAAATTGGACCCACTCGTAAACAGATCAGCCGCTAATACGCTCTACAAGAACCAGAAGCGTATCTCAAGTAAGTACGACCAGAACATCACTATCGGTGCAGCAGGTGCAGGTAGTCTGTTGGAAGTATGTTACCCTATAGGCTTTAATAAAGCCACCAGCAAACATACTCCTTGGGTCGCTCCTGACCCTACCGTATTGGCTATCTTCCTTGGGACTACTCCGGCAACAGGCGGAACATTCAGCGTAGTCGTAAATGATAGTGCTGAACTTGACATCGCATTTGATGCTACAGCAGCAGAAGTTGTTGCAGCTATCAAAGGTATAGGGTATGAGGTATCATGTGACCTTGCAAGTGACACATACACCATCACATTCGATGGTCAGGCCGAGATCGAGACACTACCTACAGTTGTAGGTGATATTACCGACCTTACCGGTGATACGGCATCCTCGGCCACTACCACAGCAGGCACAGCAACTAACGGTGCTGATCGTATCCGAGGTTTTATCAACCCGAACGACACTCAGACCGGCACAACTACCGGCTCGGTATCCTTGACCAGAGCAACTACTCTGGCTACAGCAACCCAAGCAACTCCTCATGGTCTAGCAACAGGCATGTCGGTAACTGTATCCGGGGCATCTAATGCAGCATTTAATGTGACTGCCACGATCACCGTAACTTCTGACTACGCCTTTACCTACGCTGTTGCGGATTCAGGATCAACATCTGACACCGGTACGTACACCACAACTAACGATGAGATTGCAACCATGATGATTAAGGGCGAAGTTCATTACGATGATATCTGGCCTCTGGTAGCAACAGCAGATGTTACAGCTTTGCAGACAGCTCTTCGTGCCGACCTTATCCCAGATGGTCTTATCATCCAGGGCTTGACAGCAGTACACTAATACTAATTACGAACTAAGATTATAAAATATACCATAATTATGATGATGGAGATATAAAATGCCTATCGTGCCCCCAATCACAAACACAACAATTCGGCGTGAATTCGACCGTATCGTAAACAAGAGAGTTAAGCGGCATACGGCACTTAAAGGTATGCTGTTCCCTATCTCTACCCATAAGAACCTGCTTACTGAGTCGGCTCAGGTAGATGTCAAAACCGGCTCTCTCGGTATGGCCCCGTTCGTCAAGGTCGGCACCAAAGCCATTATGATGACCAGACGTAACGGTGAGGCATACACGATCAAGACCCCGTTTACGAACATGAAGGTGCCTCTAACATACACCCAAGACCTATGGGCACGTATGGCCGGAGATCCTGTGTTCACGAACTCTACTCCTAACGCTCTTGCTGAGTATATTAGCGAGGCTATCGGTGATGATACTGACGACATGAATGAACGTATCGACCAGCGAGAAGAGTGGATGGCGGCCATGATGCTTCGTGGCGGATTCTCTTACTCACAGGAAGGCGGAGATAGCTTTACTTTGAACACAGGTAAACCGGCTGCGAACACTTACCAAGTAGCAAACCTCTGGGACGGTGCGTCACCTGAACTTGACACAGATATCAGAGATGCTAAGGCTCTTATCCAAGATGGCGAAGCCATGGGACCAGCACCCGATGTAGCTATCTGTGGTGCACTAGCGGCAGCAGCCCTTAGATCAATGCTAAGAGAAGGCACCATTACCTCTGTCGGCACCACATCAGGTATCGAGTTTGGTAGAGGCGATCTTCGTTCTAATATCCAAGATAACGGAATGATATTCATCGGACGATTCGGTGACATCGACTTCTTTGAATACCTTGGATCGTTCCAGCCAGACGACGGTGGAGCACTTGAGCCTCTTATTCGCACAGAGTATGTTGAGTATTTCTCAACTGGAGCAAGAGCCGCAGCTATGCGTAGAATGTTCTTCGGACTTATCCCTGATATGAAAGCTATCATGGCAGGCGAAGCAGTTACTGAACGCCACTTGGCAATTAAAGAGCCTGATGAAGATCAGGGTGTTTACGAGTCGTTCCTGAAATCGAGACCTTTGACATGGTTCTACCGCCCTGATTGGTATGTATCCCAAAAAGTTGTCTAAGGTTAAACTATAATAGAAGAGAGATTGTTGTAAGGAGTTTATAATGTCTGAACAGAGTTTAATTGATGTAGCCTATGTATGCTCTATAGGTGTAAGAGGTAGGGATAACGTTAATATCCCTGCCGGAAGATCGTTCATAAAGGAGGCTCTAGTTGAGCACTCTTTTGATCGGTTGAAGAGCCAAGGGTACATTTCAAGGTTCCAGAGAGAGCGACCTATCCAGCCAATCGGTAGAGCTACAGGTCAAAAGCTGTCGGGTATCGAAAATGAGACTCCTGATGCGGCCATGACCCCTCCTAAACTGTCTGAAGAGCAGAAGGTAGCCAACATAAGGGCGGCTACCCAGAAAGTGAAAGACGGTCAGGCGGCTAAAGCCCAAGAGGTTGCTGACAAGGCACAGGCCGAAGCGGATGCTAAAGCTAAGGTGGCTGAAGATGAAGCTAAAGCCCAAGAAGTACTAAAAAACGGGAAGCCTGCAACTACAGAGCCAAAAAAAGAGAGCACTGTACAGCAGATCTGGACAGCAGACCCTGAGCTTATTAAAGATGTTCCTTTCGAGCAGCTTTATAGCCAGTACCGTTCGCGGTGCGATAAGTGTGGTCTTACACCAGAGCAGTTTGATGATGATAAGGAACTCCTTATTATGCAACTCAGTGCAGACTTTAAAAGTTAATAAAATGAAAGCCGATCATGGCAATAGATACACTTTACATAGATAAAGACCTTTTGATCCAGAGGTTAAGGATGTCAGATACAACAGACACCGATACCCTTACCCTCATAGATCAATCTATTGCCAAGGTTAGAACGGAGTTCTACAGAAGGTTGGGGCTTACTAGATCCCTAGAGATCGAAGCACTGCCTTCTGTAGAAAACCCTGTAACAGAAGACCAACTCGTAAGGTCTGTTGCTGAGACAACAGAGTTCTACTGGGTTATGCGAAAGCTAGTATGTATCCTCCCTCAAATGTTCTTAGAGACATCTCATGCTATCCAGAACGCTTTTGATGATGTCCCAATAACAAGAGACAGCCCTTCACTCCAGAAATATCTACAGTGTTTGGATAATGATATTGAGATAGGTCTGGGCCAGATGGAATCCCCTCAAGATAACTGTGCAGGCTCTCCTAGATCATTCAGTGCAAAAAGAGAAACACCTTTTATAATCACTAACGCCCATCCTGGAAGGCCTATTTTTGGGGGCTGCTGATGGGAGTAAAGATAGTAAAAAACACAGCTTTCTTAACTATTAAGAGGTCGCTCTTTAAAAATAAAGAAGGTGTAAGACGAGGACTTCTAGCCGTAGCTCCAGAGATCAAACGTGAGGTACGTAGGCTTATAAGAGACCCCAATAAGACCGGACGCATCTACCATATAGGCGGGAAAATACACCGAGCATCGGCACCAGGCGAAGCACCGGCAAACCTTACAGGTAGGCTAGCCCAATCGGTAGGGTCAAAAGTCACAGGATACTCTCGACTCACTATACTGGACCGTGACCATATAGCACCTCACGGAAAATGGATGGAGTACGGGACTAGAGACGGGAGAATAGCTCCCAGGCCTCACCTCAGACCAGCAGCATTAAGTAAATCAAGAGAAGTTATACAAGCGATAGAGCAAGGCGTAAAAAGGCAAATGGGTAAAAAATAATGAGCATAACCCCAGAAGATGTGAAGATGCAGTTGATGTCAACTCTTCCCAGATATACGGAAGAGTACGGCACCAATATATCTACTACAGCCGTAGTAGAGTCTGGGGCAATTAAGATAACCTCCGCAGGCCATGGTCTTGAGTCTGACGCACTTATCGTAGCCTCAGATGTGACAGTAACCATACCTGTGTCTTCTGTCTCTTACGATAATATATCTAAAAGAGCTACCGTAACTCTTGATGAGGACCACGACAGAACAAGTGGTATAGAGGATAACGGTGGATACAACGTAGCCATATTGAAAGATTTCGCCGACAGTAACTATAACGGCGAGTTTACTATCATATCAGCTACGGAGAACACCTTTACTTTCTCAGCAGATGCTGACGTTGTAGGGGATTTAGGCGATTTCGTAGAAACAAGAGACCTTTATCTAGGTTTCTCTCAAATAACTGTTGTAGATGATGATACCTTTACAATACCTCTCCAGGACGATCTAGCAGACGGTACCGTACTGAACTCATTTAAATATGTCGCAGAACAGAGGATATATATAGCGGCAGACGTTACCCGATCTGTAACTAAATGGGCACAACCTAGGGATCGCAAACCAACACTATTTATAGTTTTCGCAAACGAGAGTGCTAGTAAAGACAGGAATACGGTCAACGACTCAATAGCCTCCGTAAAATCACAGAACCCTAGCAGGATAAAGTACATCCCCGAAGTGACCCTAAAAACTATAGCGGTAACTAAAACCGAGCAATTAGCCGCTGAAAAAGTACAGCAAATACACGCAGAAATAAAGCCTGCTATTCGTAAAGCAATGTATGGCACTGTTTTCGATCTGTCTGATGCTGCAACAACACAATTCGCAGCTATCGAGCAAGGAAACTCCCCTGAGTTCTATAACCAGAATGATTATGTGCATAATTTCGATTATCAGATCCCTTACGAGATATCTATAGAGCAAGGTAATAATTATAGACGTAACGTATCTTTCAGGAATATAATAGCTAACTGTCAAATGTTCAATAATGAAGGCGATGAGATAATCGCTGACGCAAATATCGAGGTGTAAAATGTCTAACGGTAAAGGTAGTAACGATAAAGATAAGAATAAAGGGTACGAGATAGTAGAGCCTAGCCAGAAGATAACACCCAGAAGGCTCACAGCTAAAACACCCAAAAATAAAATAAAAAAACCAAAGAGATTTATCTTGCAGAAGTTTAAACTATCTGTTAGTATTGGAGGGTATAGTGCTGGTTGTGTGATAAAAATACCTTGCCACAGGAAAACACTGGTACCTAAAGATAGGTATTGGCGTATGCGTCTACGAGACGCAAAGGTAGATAATTGCATGGTACCATATACTGAAGAAAACATTAAATAAGGAAGACAATTATGATATCTAAGCCAGACGTAAATATATCGCTAGTCTCTGCTAATAACGTACTAGGTGTAGCCACTAGGCGTAACCTTATCGTTTGCCAGACACCGAATGCCACGGCTAATGCTCTAGTTCAGAATATCCAGGACAAGACGCAATCAGAACTCGATGCCCTTCTAGGTGCCGGGTCATACAGTCGTGTCATGGTACAGCAATGGCTTGACGCTAACCGTATAGGTAATAGTGTGGGTGCTGAGCTTGACATGATTACACTGCTTGACGGTGTAGCAGCTACAGCAGCAACTAAGACTGCTACTGTAGTAGGTACCGCATCAGCAGCAGGGTCTATGTCCGTAAGTATCCTGTCTTCCGAGCTATACAATAAAACAGTAACTATTGCGTCAGGTGATGATGCGACAGATATCGCCGATGCTATAACTGCGGCATACGCTTCCACTGTAGCTCCGTTTACCGTAGCTAATGTTGCAGGAGTTGTGACAGTTACAGCAACAGATCTAGGAACTATCGGTAATGATTACGGTATCGAGATTAAAGATGTCCCTACCGGAGTCACATCTATTACTTTAGCCACAGGCGTAACAGGTGCTACACCTCCTACCGTCACAGACGTAATGGACTTGGTAGGTACCAGACGTTATCAAGGCATCTTGTGGCCTACCGACCTGATCGGAAGTGTATCAGAAGTTTCAGATTTCTTGGACACAAGATTTAACGTAGCTAACGACATTCTTGATGGTGTAGCCTTTACCGGACTATCCGACACATTAGCTAACGCAAAAACCGAAGCTAATCTACACAACAGTCAGTCGCTTGTGATCGAAGGTAATGCAATTACAGTAGGTAAAGAAGTATGGCCTACAACAGCTATCGCTAAGATCGGCCCAGAAGTCCTGCATCCTGTAGACTTCGTATCTTCCGCTATTATGGGGATTAGGGCACGTAGACTATCTGACGGAGCATCTATAAGCTCCCAAGTAGTTGCTACAGCATCTAACGACCAGTTCGGCGGGATCGCAACAGCGTCTCTGCCATACTTCAACACACCTCTATCTAGCGTACCTGTAACCGAGTCTGTGGATGTATTCGATAACACAGAACAGGCAGAACTTGATACCGCAGGATTTAGTGTGTATGGTCCTAACAGACCTATCACTGAGACTTTGACCGGCACTATGGTCACTACATATAAGAAGGACGATGCAGGCAACGATGACGTTAGCTTCAAGTACTTGAACTATGTGGACACGGCTAGTGTTTGTCGGGAGTTTATCTTTAATAACTTCAAAGCTATTTTCGCTCAGTCAAGGCTTACAGATGGCGATCTTATCGCTGGCAGGTCTATGGAGAACGCTGCATCTATCAAGGCAGTATTCAAGCGTCTCCTAGACATCCTTAAAGATAACGCTCTGGTAAGAGATGGCAGAGAAGCTGATAAGATTGTAGATGACAGTCTAGTGGTAACTCTTAACCTAGCCGGACGGTCTGTAATCTTGAACTCAGTACTACCTATCGTAACTCAACTTGAAACTATAAATGTGCCTCTACAGTTGACTTTTAAACAGTAACAGGCCAGTGTAATACCTAAATTAAGGGAGAACTAAAATGGCCGACAAAGGTTTGAGCGTCCCAACTATACGATTCAATAACGATGTTATCGGCATAGTACCTAACTCATTTTCGTACACAGCAGGTGACGGAGAGACTAATGTACGTGCAGCCTCCACAGGCGGAGGTAATGCTGTATCTATCCATACTGAAAACGCTGAGTCTAAGTTTAGTGTTATCAAGTTCAGTGTGTACCCTACCCTTGATATGATATCTAAGGTTAGGGACTGGAAGGCACAGATCGCAGGCAACACCATCGATGCTGTAGAGAGAGGTCTTAACGATAAAGATTTTAATGTTGCGTTTAAGGGCGTTAGTGTAACTAATGATCCTGACATAAATGCCGGTGCAGACACAGTTATCGAAATTGAGTGTGCTGGCGATAGATTACCATAATTCTAATACGAAGAGGGAACCCTGATGATCCTTGACGAATTGCTAGAAGTAAAGATAGCCCCTATAACCATATCTCATGGTGGGGACAAAATAAAGGTAGATACGCTAATACTTAAGCACCCTACCCCTATGATGGCTAAATATACCTTCAAAATGCGATCATATTTTGTTCGTATGCAGAAGGAAGCAGAGAAAGCATTACTGGGAGCCTTAAACCCTGAGTCGCTCAAGGAGATGCAAACTATAGCATTGCAATCGGGCACAGAAGTCAAGGCTACACATAAAGAGTACGCAGACGGAGACCCAGAAAGCAGGGAATCTAAGTTAGCAGAAATAGCTGAATCAGAGAAACATTATATGGCTCTGACTAACTCTTGCGTAGAGGTAGACTTTAATGCTATGATAAACGACTTCGGCACTATGCTCCTTGACAACAAGAGATGCCATATTAGATGTAACGAAGACGGAGCAACAGAAGATTTAGAGCCGCTGACTATAAACATATGGTCGGACCTGATCGACCCCCAAGACAGGCTAGAAGCTACAATCAGGTACTGCTGTTTTTTTGGCCTTACATCCAATACACGAAGCTAGAATGGGTGCAGACAGCGGTGGCTATATCAAGTAGTGACTGCACCATAAGTTACGAAAGTGTAATGGGTATGGATCTTTGTGAGATATCTATGATCTATGATACACTATGTATTAGGAATGATAAGATAAAAAGAGACATGGGCAAATAGCATGGCCGAACAAGCAACATTTTCATATCAGATCATCGACAGGTACACATCCACCATTAAGCGGATGCAGAAGACTACCAGCTCGTTTAAATCTCATGTGATGGCGGCAGGCACAGGTATAGATAAGTTCGGCGGCAAGATCGGCAAGATGTCCTCCAAGCTGGCTAACTTACGTACAGGCTTCGCTGCAACTATGCTGTCCATGGGATTAAAAGGTGCAATATCCGCCTCCTTAGACTTTGAAACTATAATGAACAAAGTGGAGGCTGTAACACAATCTACCTCCGACCAGATGGTGTCTTTACGTAAAGAGGCTAAGAAGCAGGGATTACAGACAAGGTTCTCCGCTGTCCAGGCCGCTGAAGGTATGGAAATGCTAGGTGTCAGAGGGTATAAGACTGCCCAGATACTAGAGCTTATACCTCAAGTACTTACCATGGCTACAGCAGGTGACTTGGAGATGGCTGAGGCATCTAAGATGCTTACAGGTACCCTCAAGACTTTCAGCATGGGCACAGATCAAGCTAGTCGTATCGTGGACGTATACGCAGTTACTGCGGCTAACACAGCATCCAACATGACCGACCTTAATGCTGCTATGAAAAACTTCGGTCCTCTAGGAGCTGCGGCAGGTATGCAGTTCGAGGAGATGACAGCCTTAGTAGGAGCGTTATCAGATAAGAATATAATGGGCAGTGCCTCCGGTACGCTACTGATGAACGCTATCAGGAACCTTATTAAGCCATCTAATGAGGCTATAGAGACCCTCCAAAAGTTCGGATTTAGGAAAGATGAAGTAACTAAAGCTTCTGGAGAGATCGCCGACTTCACTACTCTGCTAGAGCTATTTGAAAAGCGAGGTATAGGTGTCGGGGAGATCTTTAATATCTTCCAAGTAAGAGGTGCAAAAGCTACAGCAGCTCTCAGAGGACAAGTACCTGTTATCCGAGAACTCATAAAAAAGATGGGGGAGCAGACAGGGGCAGGTAAGACCATGGCAGACATCATGGAAAAGGGTGTTGTAGGCTCAACACATAGAGCTATATCAGCATGGGAAGGCCTCAAGACTGCTGTAGGTAAAGGGCTGGAGCCATGGACCTTAGCCGTTCAAGACAAGCTCACCAATACGTTCAAATATATAGCTGACCGTCCAGGGATGGCATCATCTCTAGGTAAAACTATAGCCTCCCTTACAGGCATACTCTCAGTAGTTACTCTATTAGGTGTATTCTTCGGATCGCTTTACGCTATAACTTTAGGGTGGGGAGTGGCTGTAGCTGTAGTAGGAGTAGCCTTCAACCCCGTACTTCTAGCCCTTGCCGCTGTAGCTGCCGCTATATCCCTAGTCATAAAAAGATGGGATGAAATGAAGGAAGGCATGGAACTTCCCAAAGCTTCTTTGGACTACTTAGGTGCAGAAACAAGAAATACCTTGTGGAATATAAAACATGCTGATGAGATGCGTAAGGTACGTGAAGAGCGAATGCGTAAATCAACATTCGGAAGTAAGACACCTCTTACCACGTCCATGGGAGGCCCAGAAACACCAACAACTAAAGTCCTAGTAGAGACAACAGTTAAAGGCAGTATAGATGTGAATGATCGTACCGGAGGGAAAGTAACGGCCTCACCTGATGCCGGAGCTGTACCTATCAACGTGAGACGTAGAGGCAGAAGTGGTAGGGACTTCTAATGAGTTCAACAGATAATACAATACTGGCAGGCTTCAGAGGCGTTCCTTTTTTCGTCAGCACAGAGACGGAAGAGGGGGGACGTAAAGTTGCCGTACATGAATACCCTGGTTCTGATGAGAGGT
>Ga0208299_1003140_pt1 | contig 10552 bp, 1 predicted proteins | sample 15_taG_FD_184089 | JGI IMG/M metagenome (GOLD analysis project Ga0208299, IMG submission 184089) | Marine viral communities from the Subarctic Pacific Ocean - 15_ETSP_OMZ_AT15312 metaG (SPAdes) (version 2) | ecosystem: Environmental > Aquatic > Marine > Oceanic | place: Pacific Ocean | collected...
CCCAATTCTGCCTACCGTAACCTTTCTCACGTTGAGCTTTATACTGTAGGATGGTGTTCTTTAGAGTGGAAGCCATAGCGCCATAAATACCTGTACCTCTAAGTAGAGTATCGAGCATACCATTAGCCACTCTAATCTCTTTAGTTTTTATAGCCTCTTCTTCTTCATCTCCGCCAAACAACAGGAACGCTAGCCCAGTCTGAAGACTAGAGAATATAAAGTTCTGTGCAGCCCCATAGTATATAATTCTAGATACATTGGATCTCCAATCACCCCTACCATTAACCAAGTCTGATATTGCTTTCTTAGTTAATCTAGTATATTGCATAGGCGTGTTCCCCCATGCTAGTATTAACCTACCCAGTGTTCCAGCTTGTTGCTGAGATATTAAATCTGGTCTAGATGATTGCTGAGTTTCTTCTGCTATCTCTTGGAACTCATCAAATGCTTTTGTTTCAGCATCCTTTTGACTCAATCCTTCTTTAAGATATTTCTTAATCTTATTCCTGTAGAACGTTGCACCACCCGCTGATATAGCGAAACTATCTGCTATCTGTGTAGGTGTAAAACCTACTTGTAATAAATACCTGATAGCAGCTTTAGATTTATCAGCAATCTTAGCTGTTGATACAGAGTCCATGAGTTCAGACATGTTGACATCTAACTTCATACCAGCTCTACGCTGCTTAAGCATATCTGAATTAAACAGAGTTAAGAAATCCGACCAATATTGTTTTTGATTGGCAAACGCTCCTGCAGCTTTAAATAGATTATTATCTTGCCAATCTAAGAAATTGACCGTAGATAATGTTTGTAGAACAGCTGATCTAGTATTAAAGAACATTACAGCACCAACCGACCCATTGATCCAATCTTGGAAGTTACTAACTATTTTGTCATTGCCACTAGCTCTGTTAGTACCTTTCTCCATTCTAAATAGAATGTCCTCTAAAGCATCTCTGAAAGGAGTACCGTATACAGCTTCTATTTTATTTAAGTTTTCAGGAGAGAATATAATATTTTTATTCTCAACCCACTCAGCTAGAAACTCTGATCTATTAATCTTAGTTGTCACGTTGTGCAAGTCGGAAGCTATGCTCTCAGTTAACCAGTAGTCCCCAGGTTTTATATAACCCTTAGGCATTCTAGATATTTTACCTAGTATTTCAGCGAAAGCCTTTAACTCCTCATTACTTTCTACATGTTCTAATAAATTATCTAAATCTTGTTTTGATAATCCAGGCACTTCATACCCAGCTTGATTCCATAAGTAAACTCTTACAGCATTATCTGTAGTAAAGTAAGTATCACCAACTTTCTTGTTTAAACTTTTAACAGCTTTAGGGAAGGTCTTCTTCAGAGTAGTATACTCATCAGACATCTTCTGCTTAGTGTTATTAATGTTTCTAATACCTGAAGCAAACGGATCTAGTAAATGCTCCTTGAAGAATTTCATATCAGCATCACCCTGTTTACCTTTACCTAAGAAGGTGTATAGTAGACCTTTAAAATCCTCTGCTGAAGGTGGAACGAAGAATTTGAACCTACTAATATTAGCCCCTCTAAGTTTAGCTTGTGCACCAGAGAATTCCTTATGTCTCCCAACACCAGAATCTCTCTCTAACATAGCATTGAATTCAGTACTACCTTCTTTACTAAATTTAAGTTTTGCTTGAACAACTTTAGATTTAATATCTAGTTGATCTAAAACATCCTTAACGGCTTTAACGTTTGGTAGAGCATCATCAACAAAGTACATATCATTATAACCTTCTTTGAATTTCTGAAGCATCCACTCTGCTTTAGCTTCACCTTGGCTCTTACCTAAACCAGTTATATTTTCTAAAGGTATATCAATACCATTAGCCTTCAACCACTCGTGTATAGGCGTAGCAGAATCTTGCTGCCTAGCTGTTAGTACAAATACGTTTTTATTACCATACTTCTCAACTTGATTTTTCATCTTCTGAAGTAACGGCCCTTCTTTACCACCACGTACATTTGCAAAATCTGAGAAGTCGAATTCATATCCTTGCATGGCTAAGTCTGGTCCTTTAATTGGCCAGTCTTCACTACTTATCTCCACAACGTTGTCGCTTTTAGTAGCAATAACAAAGTTTTCTCCATCTACAATTAATGTCTCATCGAAGTCAAACGTAGACATTCCTTTTGCTTCTTTAGAGAACTTAAGAGTCCTAGAAACATTACCTAACTCTTGACTCTCTATTTGAGTTCTTGTACCTTGACTTTTAGTTAGTATATTACTAGCTTTAACGAAGCTCTCTCCGTATATAGTCCCAAAATCTTGAGGTCTTATACTACGTATAGGTACCATACCGCTTTCACCTAAGGTACGTAGATTGTAATACCTAGCTTTATTGTCAAATGAATCACTACCAATATGGTCAGTAATAGTTTGACCCATAGATAGGAAATCTCTAAGACCATTCCTTGTTAAAGCCTTATCCATAGTTTTAGGTATAACCGCTACTTGGTAGTTGTTCCAAAAACCACTTGGCACCTCACCATCTTTATGGAAATGCTTAAACATCTCAAGTATCATTTTATTGGTAGGTATCATGTGCTCATACTCAGCTAACTCACCAAGCTTCTTAGGATCTACATTTTCCATACCAACTGCTATGAAACCTAAACCAGCAGCTCTCTTCATAGGGGACTTCATACCTGAACCAAACATTTTACCTAACATTAAAAGATCACCATGATCTAATACCCCATCTTCTATACCTTGGAAGTACCACGCTGTTATAGCTTCTGAAACTTCTTGAGCTTCTTTTGCTTGAGCATCTCGCCCTTCGTAAGCTTGCTTCTCCCTTGCTTTTTTCTTTATATCTTTCTTCTGCTCCCAAATGACAACGTCAGCTTCATATTCCTCTTTAGTTTCAGCCCACCAAGGTCGTGGTCCTTTTCTACCACCAATCTCTGTGTACTCACTACTAGTTAAGTCTTGATCTTCAACTGCTGCTTTAGACGATTCACTGAAAGTACTTCTATCGAAATCTCTTTCAGCAGCTATCTCACTCCACTTCTTACCTTTAATATCTTCAAATCCTTCTATCTTAGATATTTCATCTATAAGATCTTGCGAGTTCAAAAATACTTGACCTCTAAAATCTTGAGGTATTGGGTTACCTTTACTATTAAGTTTTACTTCACTAACCTTAGCTAAACCTTTCTTAACTAAATCATCGTCTTTCTTATACCTCTTCCATTTATTACCGTAGGTTACTACATTACCATCGGCATCAACTACGTTTTCCCAATTAGGATCTAACACAAACTCACCATCAGTATTTTTTATATACCTACCATCAGCCGCCTTACCACTACTAGTATACATACCATTAAACTGAGTGTATAAAGCTCTTAATATCTTCTCATCACTCCAACCCTTATTCTGCTTAGCGTCTCTAACAAAGCTAATAACCTGTTGTCTAGCTCTGATCACTCTAGCTGGATCATTATATAGGCTAGTTACATTAGTAAATCCTTTAGGTAATATGTTACCAAACAATTGAACTAAGGACCTATCTAGTATAGCTTCTTCAGAAGCGTTAGCTAAGTAGTCTACTAGAGATTGATCTGTATCTAAGTCTTCTCTAACATCCCCAACCTTAGCAATAACCTGATCATAAGTTTCAGTATACTTAACTAAGTTTTTTGAGGCAACAGTAAGTTCACCTGTTTTCATAGTACCAGCACTTAGCTCGTCTTTAAACACGGCCTTCATTTTGTTTTTTATATCTTCAGCGCTTCGCGGTGAAACGTCACCACTTTGAATTGCATCTAGAACTTCAGGTAATTTATTTAAGAATATATCTCTATTCTTTTGACTTATACCTATAGATAGCTTAGGCCCTAAACCTTCTTTACTAAATTTAAGGTTAGGGTTTCTATTTATCTGTTTAGCTATAATAGCTAATTCATTCTCGGCTTGTTCTAAACCTTGTATCTCTAATATACCTCTTCTCTTTTCTTGTACATCTTCATTCTGTAGAGTCTCACTTGTAGCATCGAATGCAAGTTCAACACCCATCTCCATAGCTAACTTATCCTTTCTAGTACCCAAAGTTGAAGCACCAATTTTATAACCCAACATTTCTTCCATGCTTTGTCCGCGGAAGAAAGCCATGACTTCGTTTATATTTGGCGCTGGTAATTTAGTGTTTAATAAAGGACCTGATTCTCTACTCGTATCTTTAGGTAGTTTACCTTCACTGATTAACCGGTCCACTTCCGTGGGTTTAGTTATACGTCTAGACTTGGTGAACAATCTTCTAGCATTCGGGTACTTAGCTAACATCTTATCACTAAGAACCATTCTCTCCATTTGAACCAACGTTTCAACTGGCAAAGCTTTATATACAGATTGAAAGTGCTCTCCTAAAAATGTATCGAAGTCTTTACCTTTTCCCATCAAATCTTGTATAGGTTGCTTCAACTCTGTTCTGAATGCTTGGATAAGAGCGGCTCTAAAGTCCTTTGATTTTATATCCGGTAGTTTAGTACCAAACGTCTTAATGACTGCATTACGAACTGTCTGGATCATCTTAGCGTCAAATCCTAATTCCCTACGTAGTTCAGAATTTTCTTCGATGTTTGTATTGATAATGTCTTCAGCAGTTTCAATAGCTTCAGCTGTCCTCGCCTCTTCTAATTCCATACCAAACTGTTCGTCTAGTATATTGTTAGAGGCTTCAATCATTCGATTAGCAAGTTGTTTATTTATAAACCCAGCTAGTGGTGCTATAGCTTCTCCGGATTTCTTTTGTTTAGCTACATACGCTGGATAGTCCATTATTAAACCAAGTACACTACGATTTTTACCAGTAGCCCCAGTTAAACCGTACTCAATCTCACTTGTTAATAACTCTCTATCAAAATTAGGAGCTTCAGATCTTCTGTCTACAAATTTCTTAATATTATTCCTAATAAAAGAATCACCAAGAATATCCATAGCGCCATCAAGACCCTTACTATCCCATATTTTCTGAATTCTAGCAGAGGCTTCGGCAGATTGCTTTAAAGCTTTTTTACTTTTCTTAGTATCAACACCACCGAATTCTTTAATTAAATCTTGACTAACTTCAAAACCTTCCTTAGCTCCCTTAGCTATAGCTCCAGTACTTCTAAAAAATATACTTTTATTACCAGCGTTAACATCCATTATAAAATCAAGTACAGCCTCTGGTGAATCTAACTTAATAGCCTTAGGTTTCATACCGTTTGACTGTAATATTCTACGGATAGCATTACCAACTTTCTTGGTCGCCGTTTGTTCTATCTTTATATGACCAGCAGCTATACCATCTAGTATTAACGCTAGCTTCTCTTCACCTTGTACACTCTCAGGTTGATCTTTATAAGCATTTAATCTATTTCTATATTCTGAATCAGTTAATATATCTGGATCTATATCGTTCAAGTGACTCTCTAAAGCATTACCTAAAGCTATAGCAGCTCCAGGGTTGTCTGCTAGAGTGTTCTTAAGTACTTGATGTAAGAATTCGTGGTGAGCTACATTTGTTTTACCTTTAACTCCAGCGAATTCAGTATTAACAAACATCTTGCCTGTGTTTTCAGAAGAAGAACCATGAGACTCTAACATGTCAGCTTCAGTAGCGGTTTTAACGTCATTAATAGACTCTTGAAGCAGCCTCTTCTTTTCATTGATCTCAGCTAAACCTTTCTCATCACCCTTCTCTACCATGGCAGCTTCTTGCTGCTCTAACTTATTTAACTGATCAGTTAATGCAGATGTCTCCTCTGTCTTCCACTTACCTAGTTCTTCGGTAACATTATCCTTAGTTATTCTAACTACCGGTGCTGGTTTACCAAATATTCTTTTACTTTTCTTTTCTACTTTCTTAGTTTGTTTCTCAACCTCTCTTTTATTCGCAGCTTCATTAGCTTTAGCTATAATGTTATTCTTAGCGTTTACTCTTAAAGATATTTCGTCCTTGTTAGCTTCTTGCAGAGATCTTCTTTCTTCTTTAGTTAACGATCTATCTTTACTCAAGTCTTGATTCTGCTTCTTTAAAGCTGCTATACTTGCGTCATGACTTATTAGATTTAGCTTGTCATCCTCAGACATATTCTCTATCCCAGTAACGGTCTCATTCAACAGTTGTGTATGTCTACCTACTAGTTTAGTTATTTTATTTTGGATGATTTCCTTAGTGCTATCCTTAAGGTAGTTATTACTTAATTTTCTAGTTAACATAACCAACTCGTTAGATATGTCAGACATTTCACCACTAACATCTGTAGGTGCGAAAGCTAAGGCTACATTTCTAGCTATAAGTGGAGACTTGTATACAGCGCCACTCATCCAAGTACCACTAATAAAACTTTCATCAACACCTTCCCATAAACTCATTCCAGCTTTCTCCGGATTACCTGAAACATACTTGTCTAGTAGGTTACTAGCAAACTGAGACATACCTTCAGTTACACCCTCTTCTATTGGGTCATATATATTTTCATACAAACCTTTAGTAGAGAGAAAATTTCTTTTTATAAAATCGCCAAAACCTCTTTTAGCAGTCCTATTACTAGATAATTGCTTACCTATATTACCTAACGCTCTAACAGTGAAGTATTCAGATCCACCCTCAGCGAGACCGCTACCTATAGCCACTGCGTACTGTTCACCCCAGGAATATTTAAAATCATGCATCGGATGGTTTTCAGGTAACTCAGCGTACCTCTCCATTTCTTTATCCATCTCATGGAACTTACTACCAGCAGATACTCCACCAAGAACTAACATAGCCGCACCACCAGTGGCTGCTACTATAGCCGTATTTGCAGCTTGTGATAATGTTGCATGAGCAGCCCATTCCCCAGCACTACTCCAACTATTAATTTCGTTATACTTCGGGGGTTCCTCAATACTAGCTGATAATCTTTCGTTAGCTTCCCATACAGTATCTAGAGCGGCTCTGTCACTGCCAGTTTTCGATGCTAGCATAACCATAAGCCCAGGTGAAGCTTGCATAAACTCAGGTAGCCTATCACCATACTCTGCCTGTGCTCGTAAGTACAGAACTTTGGGGTCGAGCTTATGAGCAAATTCACCAGCTCCAGCACCAACATTTAGTACGCCGCCTGCCAACCAAGCCGCGCCTTGAGCAGCTATATTATAATTACGATCAGCAGCGTCTAAGAATTGTGATATATCATTATCTGTGCTACCTATATTTATCTGCTTTTCATGTAAGTCTTTAGCTTGTTTACTCAAGCTTTCACTGTCAGTTTTTATATCCTCCCATTCACGACCACCAGATTCTCTATAATCATTTATTAACTTATCCCTTCCCGCTACTCTAGATTCATACGTAGCAAACAATTCGTTTCTACTAGCTACTTGTTCTTCGTAGTTAGTAAATAATTTACTTCTACTACTATTCAATTCAGTTAATTTAGCGTTGGCTTGGTCCACCTCTTCTTGAGTTGTATATTTACCTTCAGATATTATTTTGATTTCATTATCTATGGATTCTATACTACTAACTAACTCACTTGTATTCTTATCGGAAGACTCTATATTCTTAACTATAGACTCTATATCCCTTGTTAGGACTTCAGCGGATTTATTAATCTCCTGTAATTTGACTATCTCTTCCTCTAATCCTAGATATTCACTCTGAATAGCTTCTGACTCCACAACTATTCTCTTGGATTGTTTATCTAAGGCTTCTTTACCTTTCTTTATTTTTTCTACATCTTGTTTTTGATATGTAGATTCTTTAAAGTTTATTAAAGGATTTATACCCATACCTACGGCTTCGGCATCAGCCATAGTTTCGTAGATTTTTTTTATGTTCTTTTTACGGTAATCTTCTACGAACTCTGCTTTCTTGATGTTTTTAGCTTCAGACAGTATATCACCTTCTGACAACGTTTCTAACCAAGCCTCATATTCATCAGTATTGACACCATTACTATCAGTTACATCGATTTGATCTTCCGAAGCTTCATTTCTTTGTTTTAGTAAACTAGCTATAGCATCTTCATTAAGCTTCTCTCTCTCATCTTTCCTAGCCTTCTTCTCTCTAGCTTCCTCAACATTTCTCTCTATATCGTAGACATTAGAAGCCATCCCACCACTACCAGTGAATCCAGCTTTAATAGCGCTTAATCCTGCAGTAACAACATCACCAACTCTATCTAAAGTACTATCTTCAGCATCATCCTGAGCTTCATCCATTAGATTATCTACATAACTACTAGAGTCTATTCCAGCCTGTGCCACCTGTTCTTCGGTGGCACTGTATCTTAATCTTACCTCCTTAGCTTCTTCGATTGCTTGTAAATCCGAAGAAATATCTTCCGATCCTGATCCCGTACTCGTTTCTTGATTGTTGTTGGACAGATTCGTCCCCGTGACTAGTGCTGTAGTTTTCGACGTTGCATCCACACCCGTTACATCGCCGTCTGTCTTTCCCTTGACTGGAGTTTCTTCTTCTATGTCTTCAATCCACTTAGCCGTATAAGAGTGTTCTTTTATCCAAGCTTTCCCCTCCGCGGAGTCAACGTCTATATTATAAGTATCGCCGTTAAGTTCATACCTTCTTTTCCCTAGGTCTACTTTACCACTAACCGGCGTTGTACTTCCTATGATTATATCACTGCCATTTGTCTTTCCCGTTTCGAGCTTCTTTTTCTCCCAAGCATCTTTAACTTCTTGTATTCTTTCTGGAGACTCTCCGTTCTTTTGCATTAAAGCTATCGTTTCTTCTAAAGTCATGTTATGCTTTTATCATGTTTAAATAATCCATAGAACTATAACCACTCTCGTTTTTCTTCTCTAACTGTGCCTTCAATTTCTCTTCTTCACTAAGGACACGTTTAGGTGCTCCGGGTAAATCTACTCTAAGTGATGGAGCGTTAGTCTGTTGTTCAGGTTTGTAAGTATTCATCATTGAACCACCGGGTAGTGGATTACTCTGAGGTCTATTTTTATGGTTCATATCCCAATTCTTCTGGATGTGTGCTGTAAAGTAGTCAGTGATCTCTTCTTCTAATAAGCCAACGTTTTTAGGGTTGTTGATTAACTCTTCAACTATAGCTTTCTTATCTTCCATAGAAAGATTATCGTTAGACGTAAGTTTTCCATCACCATCAGTATCGTAAATACCTGACAAACCTAAACTACTATAAGTCATCCCAGCAAAATCACTTTTAAGTATGTCTTCAGCAAAGGAAGTACCACCAAACGTTTCATCATGAACTAGTGATTTTAAATTACCTTTACTAACCACATCAACTATACTACTTCGTACTTTCTCTCTATTAAAAACGCTCTCAGGTCTAGCGTTTTCTGCTAAGCTTATTTGAGCATCTCTTATTCCAACTATACTAGCTTGGCTCTCTACGTCAACTTGGTTATCATCGAGTAACCTACCTATATCTCCCATAGTTAAGTATTCGTCATCAATTCTAAAACCGATTTGTACTTCACCATTGATAGTGTTAGTTTCTAAAGGTACATTCCCAGAAGCTATATCAGCTAGATTAGCATTTGTTTTAGCATCAATACCTTTTGAAAAACCAGTGCCTTTCCTTCTATTTCTATTAAGCTCTAACATTCTCTCCTTCAACCCTTTGAACTTCTGAACTCCACTAGATAAGGTGTTCAGCACTTTAATTCCAGTCTCTTTCAGTTTAGATGGTTCTATATCCTTCTTCTGCTGTTCCAATATCTCCCTCATATTGTCAAAATGACTATCTATACCTGGGTTATCTTCAGCGGTTTCCCAACCTTTTTTAGTTTCTAATGCTATTACCTCATCTTCTCTATCACTATCTAATATACTATCTTCCTGGCCATACATTTCTATAGCCGTGGCTAGGCGATCTTCGTGAGATTCCTTAGCTACCTTTCTCTTATATTGCCTATGCTGTTGTTCGGATGTATCTTCTACAGCTTCGGTGTTCTTCCTAGCTTTGTCAGCCGTTTCGATTGATGAAAGTTTATCCGCTTTTTCCTTAGCTTCCTCTTCTTTCGCACGCTTCTTAGCAGCTTTACTTAAATCTTTTACACCCTTATTTATAGCTTTACTTACACCGGTCTTATCTATATTATAACCTTTGTTAGCGTCATAAGCGCCTTTAACTAATATTGAATCTGTTGCCATGTTTTATTTCTTTATGTAATAAAAGGATGTGAAACTGGGAGTGTCTCTACGGTGTTACCACCACTACTCGATACACCACTCATTGCGGTTGCACCGGTCATAACACTACTAGCGACTCCAGCTAAAGCATCTTGTCTCTGTTGTTCAGCTAAAGCAGCTTTTTGTCGTTCAGCTGCGACCTCACTTTGAGACATACCTAACATTGTAGAGACTTTATCCCTCTCCCAGTTTCTAGACATTATATCACCACTTCTTTCTTGATCTTGTATCATACCTGCTTGTCTCGCTGCTGCCATTTGATTAGCAGCTTCTTGTTGACCAATACTAGCCGCAGATTTCTGAGAGGCTAACTGACCTTGCTGTGCCATCGCTTGAGCTAGTGATGCTAT
>Ga0208299_1003143_pt1 | contig 10548 bp, 10 predicted proteins | sample 15_taG_FD_184089 | JGI IMG/M metagenome (GOLD analysis project Ga0208299, IMG submission 184089) | Marine viral communities from the Subarctic Pacific Ocean - 15_ETSP_OMZ_AT15312 metaG (SPAdes) (version 2) | ecosystem: Environmental > Aquatic > Marine > Oceanic | place: Pacific Ocean | collected...
ATTCACATATTAGCTAGGTCAATGACCGTCGAGATGTGGAAAGGGTTTTGTTTTGGTAATGTGCTGAAATACCGCCTTAGAGCTGGAAAGAAAGGCGAGCTTAAACAGTGCATCAAAAAAGCTGAGCGGTTTGAAAAGCTGTTTGATGAGCATAAGAGTAAATGTATTAATTTTGAGTAAAGTAAAATAAGAGCTGTTTGATTAGATAAGGGTAAGATAATGAGCGAACCAAGCACGTATATTTTAGAAGGCTGGGATGAAGTTTGCGCCACTGCAAACGCATCATTAAACACAGGAGTAGAAATAAATGAAAGATAAAATGAGCAAGATGAAAAACGCCATACAAGAAGCTGACTATTTGCGTGAAGAATACGAACCAGTCAAGTTGTGGGGTGGCTGCCCTGATGGTGATGTTAAATTTGATAAAATGATGGAGTGGCTGGCGGATAATGAGCATGTAGCTGAGCACATGCTTAAAGTTAGTAAAGAAATAAAGGCAATATAACCCAAAAATAACGCGAGCTTGCGAGCATCGCCGTTGATTGAATTGTTAAATGTGAGGTTGATATGAGTGGTGATGCAGCAGCTACAGTTTGGATGCCAGCAGTATTAGGCGCACAGCGAAGAAAGTGGGAGAAAGAGCACCCTAATATACCTGCTGATATGCCTGTACGATGGACAAGATGGGAAAGTCTGTGCGGTAAATATCGTGTTGATTTCTCTGAGCATGAAAATAAATCACTAGAAAAATTACAGGTTGGTAAAAATAGAATTATTTACGAAGGTACTGAGTTTAAGCTAATTGACAGTTTTTCACGTTTGCCTAGTGGCAGGATAGACATTTAACCACGAACACAACGGCTTGTCCGTTGGTGCGTTTTGTTAGCTGTTTGATTAGACAATCATTACTATGATGGTTAGAATAGAACACTCTTAATAATTTGAGGCGCTTATGCGGGATTTAATAATTACTAATGATAACCAGATCTTGGTTTCTTCTAAAGATATATCAGACGCTTTTGGTAAAGTTCATAGAAATGTAATGCGAGCAATTAAAGATCTAGATTGTAGCGATGAATTTAGAGTGACCAATTTTGAGCAGTCCACTTTTACATCGTTACAAAACAAGATTTTGCCATGCGTAAATATGACAAAAGACGGTTTCGCTTTTTTGTGCATGGGTTTTACTGGCAAAGAGGCGGCGCAATGGAAAGAGAAATACATTAAAGCCTTCAATAAAATGGAAAGCGCGCTATCAAAAAGCCTAGAGAAAGCGCCAAAATCAATGGAAGATTTAAACGCAATATCCAAACGGATTGAAAACTTAAATGATATCGGCAGCTTTCACGGTCAAGGTTTAGCGAAGTTTGCAAAAGACAAGCGGCGAGAGGTTAAAGTTTTTGAGCTGGCGTTGGAGCAGGCTCAAATGAGTTTAGGTGTCTAGGCTTGAATTACTCACAGCAAGGCGATAAGCCCGTCCGGACTCCGACCCAGAACGCCGCAATGCATAAGTATTTTGATATGCTGGCTGATTCTCTTAATAATGCTGGTTATGACGTTAGAAAGGCAATGAGGCATGATGCACCCATACCATGGACCCAAAATCTTGTGAAGGAGCTTATATGGCGTAAAGTACAAAAGGCGATGTTTGATATAGAATCAACAACAAAGCTTGATGTGAGCCAAATTAGCGATGTTTACGAGGTGATTAATAGGTATACGGCTGAATCCTTCTGTGTGAGCGTTGCTTTTCCTGAAAAAGACAGGTTAATAAAATGATAGTTGATGATATTCAATTCAAAAAAGACTGTCTCAGGCGGTATTACGCTGATATGGATATTAGCAAGGCTAAGCGCTTAAAAAGCAAGTATGAAACAGACAAGGGAAAACCAACCGCTAAATCAAGAGCTTTTGTTAAGCGGGTAAATGTGGCTAAAGGTTATGATCTGCTATGAGTGTAGCAAAATTAAGGTGTAAGCACTGTAAAGAGTATTTTAAGCGTGAAACAATGGTTCAGTTTCCTTCTGGTCGGTTTTGCACTAAAGATCACGCTGTTCAATGGTCGATAGACAACCAAGATAAAGGGAGAAAGAAAATTGATCAAGCCGAACGCAAAGCGATTAATCAAGCGAAGAAATCAAACCTTAAAACTCGAAAAGATGCGGCAAAAAAAGCGTGCCATGATTACATTAGAGCTAGAGACTCAGGAAAGCCTTGTATCTGCTGCGGCAAACCATTAGGAACAAATTATCATGCTGGTCACTTCCTGGAGTCTGGCAATAATCCCCAAATTAGATATGATGAAGATAATATCCACGGACAGCGGCTAGATTGTAATTTTTTCAGAGGTGGTGATTCTGGCTCATACAAAGAAAACTTAATTGATAAGATAGGTGAGTTTGCTGTAAATCAATTGTTAAACCTTCAAGGTGGCACTGTGAAGCGTACACCTGATGATTATTTGGTTATTGAAAAATACTACAAAGAAAAATTAAAGGAGCTACAAAAATGACTTACTTTTCAATATACCTAGCGCTATCCGTTGTAGTAACTGCAATAGCAACTAGGCTTTTCAATAATGATTAAGGATAATTCAGAATAGATAATGCTCCGGCATTGTCTATAGTTAGCTTTTTGGTTACCAGACCATTAGGGCTAACTAATACTATACCTTTACCGCTCTGGGTTAATCCAGCGTCACCAGTTTTATCAAAAAAGAAGGTTCTAATCATAGAGCTTGAATCATCATTCATTATCTCCATAAATCCGTCACCACCATTACGTTTAAATCTCCATTTTGTACCTGATGAAGGGCTGATATCTATGCCGCCGCTAGCTAATGGTATGTCAATACCTCCACCACCTAGTATTTTAATGGATAACTGAACTGTATCCGTTGAAGTGGACTCCTTAAACTCATTGAAAGTTAATATGTTGGCATCTGGCATTGTTATCTTGCATCCAGTAGCGGCGAAACCTCTATTAAATACTGTTGTAGGCGTAGCCGAGTAATATTGATTATCTCTTGCGCCGGTCAAAACATCATCTAGCACCGTTGTTCCGAGAGATAAATTGCTAGCATCAAAATAATGTGTCTTTAATTTTGCTGTATCGTCATTGAATTCTATATTGTAGTTTCGGTAACAGTTTGAAACTATATTTCCTCTGTAGTCACCGTTAAGGGCTGGCGTCCCCACAGCTTTAAAAGCATCTATTCCACCTCGTAGTTTATCATGGCCGCAATTATCGACGGCATTATTCCAAATCCTTGATCCAGTAGAATCAAGAGAATTATGGATACCATAACCACCAGTGCCTTCGGCTTTACATCCTTGAACAGTTGCGTTGGTGCATGAATCAAGATCAATGCCATCACCCACGGAATTTATTGCATGAACGTTAAATACCTGAGCGTCAATACAGCTCTTTAAATCCAGGCACTCATGATCATTGTTTGACCCACCTACATTGATCTGATTCGCTTTATTACCGTCTAGCAGGCCGTTTTTTACGGTTGGTGTACCGCCGTCAAGCTGGTAAACATAAGTATTAGTTATTGCTGTGACATCTTTAGGTTTTAATTGAACTTTTGTATCTCTACTCTCATGCTCTATTGTGTACTTTGCGCCGGTGAATTTAATTAAATCGACAACATAAAAGCTACTTGGTTTGGGCACATAAAATATTGATGCTGTTCCTGCGTCAATGTGATCTCGCGCTGCTAAGAATGGGCCAGTGTCCTCCGTCACGCCATCACCTACCGCGCCAAACTGCTTAACATCCACAGTTCCTGCGCCCTGTAATACAGCAACATTCCCATTAGCTAACTCATGGTCTCCGTAACCATCGAATGCTTGTGGGGTTACTATCAAATACCTAGCAGCCCCTGCATCACCCTTAGCGTAATATCCACCAGTCTCTACAAACTGACCTTCTTTTAATTTAGCTAATTTAAGTTTAGCAACTGTATCAAATGTTTTCATATTGTTTCCTTAGCCTCCTTCCGAGGGGAGGCTCTAAAGTTATGTTGGGGGAGCATGGTTTGCAGTTAGATTATTGAGCGCGCTCAAATCTTAGACCTATTAGCTCATAATCAGCCGCCAAAGTATCATTAGCATGGCTGCCGGCTCTAGATATCCTAAATGATTGAAAATCTTTTCCGTCCATCGTCAACGATGTTGCTGTTATCTTAGGTGTATCAAGCTGATGCTTAACATTTCCAACAGTGTGGTCTAGATTAGTTGTGGTTCCAGATACATTTAAAGCATCTGTATCATCATAAGTGTCATAGGTTAGGCTGATTCTAGCAACGCCAGCCGCCAACGAGTTTTGGGTGAAATAACCATACACATTAAATTTCAGCCAGTTCTTGCAAAGCTCTGGAACTTTTCCGGACAAAGTATCTGTCGCTGCATCTGATAACGTCCAGCAAACTTGCCTTGCACCGCCGCAAGTTGCGAGTGTTGGTGTGCCAGATAATAACGATATTTCATTGGCATTAACAAAGGTAGAATTCTCAAAGCCGTCGATATGTAAGTTCTGACTATTAAGATTTGTATTTAATTCACCGCTATCATCTTCTTGATTGTAAACCCAACACAAACCATTATTTGCATCAGAATCATTACTATAAATTCTAAAATTTGGCGTTCCTGTTTTTGTGTTTGTTCTAGTTACTAACCCGTGTACTTCTGATCTCATACCTGATGTGCTATGGATAACAGCGTAAGTTGCCAGGTAAGTATCATCAAACGTGCAGTTAATAATCGACAAACTATTAACGATTATCGTGTCCTGTGTGCCACTAATAAATCCCGTGGACGTTGCTACTACTCCATCTACACCATCCATAGGTTCTAGGCCTTCTAAATGTAGGGAGTTTATTGTTAAAGTTTCCCCACCATTTGCTAGTATAGCTTGGGCTATTTTACCATGCTCTATGTTAAGTTGGTTAAATACAGACTCATTCACCGCACTGAGTTTAACACCGCGTACAGCGTTTTGTGCAACTCCTGCTCTTTTGAAATTAATGTACATGTTAGTAAATACGTTCCCTGTTGAACCGCCATTTACAGAGGTTAAATCCATGCCTGTATGCGATACACCAAAGGCGTAGATATTGTCAAAAGAGCATGAGAAGCAGTTAGCATTCGCTGTGTCCTTCGTGGTCAGTTTTATTGCATAAGCACCGTTCGTCAATCTTAAGTCTCGGAAACTCGAATTAAAGTTCACATCTACAAGGTTAAGGCATACAGCGCTGCTATCTGTGTAAGGCAGACTCGGACTAAAGTTTAAGGATAGACTCTCTACCTTATTAAATGATCCACCCACTTGTAGCACAGGCGTATTAGGTGTAGTTTGTTGTATGATAGTACCTCGCATATTGTCTCCTACGAGTGTACTGTCAGACGTTAGCATCGTTAACGCTGCTGTTATCTTATAAGTTCCCTTTGGTACATTTACGCAGGCACTAGCAGAATAGTCCAAGGCCGCTTGTATAGCTGCTGTATCATCCACTACCCCGTCACCAACAGCTCCAAACTGCTTGACATTAGCTACAGTCCCAACCCTCAACACTAAAGCTAAACTAGCAACACCCGTACAAGCCACAATATTATAAGTATTAGCTGTAACGCTTGAAGCTAACACAATGTCCCACATAGCACCGCCACCATTACCCGTGGTACGCTCTTTAAGGTTTACGCTATCACCTGCTAGTATTTTAGTGCTAGCTATCGCATCGGCTAGTGTAGCGAAGTTGTGTACGAACTCTCTGCGGATACCACTATCTATCCCTTCACCAGTACCAGTACGCTTAGTCAATGTAACTATTGTCCCTGCTGGGTATGATTCAAGTAAGGTTATAGAGGTTTCAGTTGCAGCAGGCACATCCATATCGTTACTGTTCAAACGCCTACTATCTACACCCACGCCATTAATGTGGAACTCTGCTAATGTAGTAGTGTACTCTGTGAATGTAACTACTGTCTGTCCATCAGTGAGTGTCTTTGACTCTGACACTGAGGGTATGGTTATTAGGCCGTCTTCTGTGATACCTAGCACATCACCTAGGCGCACTGCATCCGTTAGGTCGGTTGGTTTACCTAGATTGTTAATTTGGTAACTATTCATGTCGATGTTGCCGGCGCCGATAGCCGCGTTCACGTATTCTAAGCGCCCAGTAGAATCAAAACCTAAAACCTTGCCGCTTCGGGTCGCTATGTCGGCTAGCTCAGTATTGCTGGAATTTAAAGCAGTATCATCAATTGGCGCTCTTATTGATAGCTCCGCCGTTCCGTTAATTTGCTGTTGAGCCGCCCATAAGCGATCGAAGTCATCATTAACTTCAGCAGCTAAAAAGTCACCGTTCTGCTGGTAATCGGTTAAACGCTCTAGGTTCATATTTCTATAAAGCGTCATAATATCGCCAGAAGTCGCGCCAGTTACTAGCGTTACATTTCCACCAGCATCAACACCAACACCAGAAACGGTATAGTGAGTACCTTCTGTTAATAGTGCGCCGTTTTGCTCTACAGCAATATCATCCTTGCTGAACACTTCAAACGTGTATGGAAATATAGTTTGCGCTGCTGTAGCTGTGTATTGATTGCGTGTTCCGTTGTCATTTATAGCCATATTATTTGCCCATTATCTTGCGTTGTTTTTCGGTTGATTGCTGCTCTGCGTTTGTTTGTAGTTCTGGAAATTCTTTAAACATTTGAGCTTTAGCTGCCTGCTTATACTCAGAGAATTTATTTAATATTAATTGGGATTTTCCACCATCAACTCCACTACCTAAACCTTTGTATAAGCTCGATCTAAATTGCTCCCTAAGTGCTTGCTTTATCGGTTTTCTGTCAACTTCGGCATTATCTTTGCCTGATGCCAATACAACGTATCTATCGTATTGCTCCGGCGTTAACTCAACCCCCATAATGCTTTTTCTTGGCATTGGGACCGGAGTTCCTTGCGCTACAATTTCTTCAATCACCAAATCACGCTTTACTTCACTTGTGTAAACAGGGCTTAAAATGTCTGGTCCTAATCCGCCCTGTAAAACTACCTTCTCACCAAAAACATTTCTTCTCGGAGGTAAATCCTCTGATAGCCCTGGCGTTCTAGATTTAATGTGGTCTATGATGCTGTAAGTTGCTTTCATCTCTGGACTAATAACCCTTTCTAGTGATGCAACACCAGAAGGGATAACTGTTCCAGCTAACCGCTTGATCCAGTTTTTAACTTTTGTTTGTTCTGCCCCAACCTCTGAGCTAGTTGAACTCATCATATCAAAGAACTCAGCAACACCCCGTAAGTAGGTTTTACTGGTTACATTTTGAGCTGTTGCCATAATTGACGCGTAAGCCACATCGAACCCGTCCTTCTCATCAGCGTGCAAAAGTATCTCTGACATATCAGCAGAAAGCCCTAAAAATGCCCCTATAGGATCTAAGCGGTTGTAACTGTAATAGGTGTCGCCAATCTTAATCGAATAAGGCTGCCACCCCGTTTCCCTTAACATTCTATTTTGTTGCCAGTTAGCAGGACCTTTACCAGTAATGTCTCCGGATGCCGTATAGTCAGCACCTATCGCCATTAGAGTTGATCCTGTTGCTATCTTTGCTAAAGCCATATCTTTTCTCGCACCACCCGCCGCAATCTCAGCGCGAACGCGTTGCGATAATGGAGCTAGAATAGTTCTCTCGCCTACATACTTCATTATATTTATTGGTGTTCTAATAAATGGCATGATCACCTTAGCGCCTGGTACCTTCTCTCTTGCTGACTGGATTGCTTTTCCGGCATCGCCTAGCTCTTTAGTGAATGTTTGATATCTGCCTGTGTCAATTGCCTCTAAATGCAAGTTTTCCGGCGGGTTGGTTATTAGTGAGGATATTCTTTCTGCTAGCTCGTCACCCTCTAAGCCTTCTTTGCTTGCTGCTCTAAATGCTTGGGCGTTCAACTCCATTCTATACCCGATAGTTTTGAATAACTCGTCACCAGCCATTAGGAATCGCCCTGGCAATCTAACTATCTCCCCAAGAAGATCAGCTGCCCTGCCTGCTGTTCCTGTTAGATTTAGGTTTTTTGCAGTTATAGACCTGAATTTTGTCATCTCTGCTTTTTGCAATGGATCAGTAGGCTCGCCAGTCTTAATAACATCCCAGGCCATTTTCATTCCATCTTTATAACCCTCGATCATGCCTTTAAACTGCATTGTGGCCTCACCTACTGCCACTGAATCCGCCGAACCTCTAGCCTGTCCAAGTAAAGACGCTATCTTTCTTTCACCGACCGCCAACCCAGACACAACACTATTCGACACAACATTGACCACATGAGTTGCAGGGCTTGATAGTAAGGCGTTTATCCATGCTTCATAGATCATTTCAGGCTTTGTTGCCTTGGCCGCACCATCAACAAACTGATTTATCTGGTGGGTTGTTTTTAAGTCTCCCATTTTTTCAGCTAGTCCTCTTGTGACATTTTCACCACCACCAACTTCCAAAGCCTCTTTAATAGCTCGTTCCTGCTCCTTTGCGCTCTTTGCCATAATTCTAAAACTTGACAATGCCCGCCCAGCTTCGGACGTCAATCCAGATACTTGCTGTTGTATGGCTTGATGTTGCGCCATTGCTCTGCGGAATAAGGCTAAATCTTCTACACCGCCACCTTTTGCTTTGTCAGCTAAATCAAATAACTTTTCACCGCTAGCGACTAATATTTTTCTGGACGCGACAGCTTGTTCGGCATTGAAGGCTTGACCTCTACGTCTATCAAGCAGATCATCAACAGTCATACCTAGGTCGTCAGCTAGTTTTTCAGTTTCTTCCAGCGTTATAGCTTCGCGTCTTGCTTCATTTATCTTGGTTGAGTCTGCTTCCGCTACATTATCTATCAAGCTTTTTACGTCATCTGTAGTTTCCAGCCTTGATAGGTTAATGTTCTTTGCAGCCTCATCATCTGCCACGCCGGCGGCCTGTTTAAATTCTTGCTCTTGCTTTGCTGCTTTTTCTTCAAAAGGTATAAAGTCACCTTCTTTTGTATCGTCAACTTTTAATTCTTTTGTCTTTGATAACTGCTCTGCTTTTTCTATGTCAGCTTTAGCCGCTTTTGCTTCTTTAGATGCGATTGTTTTAGCTCTGACAGTCTTTACAGCTTTTAGGAATGTATCAGCTACACCCCCAAGAGCAAACCCTTCTAGAGCGTTTTTAAAGCGCCCTTCTGCTTTTGAATCTTCTGGATCGGCCTCTAGATATGATGTAACTGGATTGCTTAATGCAGGGTATTCTTCGATTAAATCAGATAGTCTCTCGTCGCTAGGGTCAAATACAACTGAGTCAGCGATCGCGCCGCCAGCCATAGCAGATGAAACCGCACCTTTAACACCCATTGCTTTAACAGCCTTCACACCAGGAAGAAACCCAACTAAAAATTGTGAGATGCCTTTAATTAGTCCACCAGTAACAGTTCTAGGATCATCAAGCTCCGGCATAATGTCACCCACTCCGCCGCGCTTCTCTGCTTCTGCTCGTGTAATCATCTCAATATCAAGATTGCCTTTTTCATCAACAAACTGAATAATAGTTTCCCAATCGTCCATCCCAAGCATATCTTCAATGCTTGAGCCTAAGTCATCAACTGCATATAGGGCTTCTTGGACCCCCTCGCTTATGCCCCCGACTATCTGCCTTGGAGCCTCAATAATACCTCCAACCACATCAGAAGCAATTCCGCCAACCGTAGATGCAATACCTTTTGCTGATGCCATTAAATCAAAAGACTCATCCTCTGGCTCAACTGGTTTTAGCGATTTAAGTAGTTTGTCTGCTGGTGTTAAGTTTGAGTTAGCTCTAGCGTCTAAGTAGCTTGATGATAGATCGTCCTGCGCTTGAGTTTCGCCGCTTGATAGCATTAGGGCGGATGTTACGCTTATAGCGCCGATTGATTTATAACCCCATTCGTGAATAGAATTGCCATCTGTCGCTATATCTTTGACCTTAACTTTTTTACTTATAACATCGTAATTACCATCATCGACCCACGAGCCGCCATGAGAGTGCGCATAATCTTTATTGATTGTAATCCAATCGCCTGGATTTATATCGGTTACACCTTTGGGGACTGCCCTGTATATCTCCACCTCTTTGTTGGGCTGCTCCCTCATCTCAGACAATAGCCTTGCTGAGTCGTCATCCATTCTTTTAGCTCCACCACCATGCCCGTAATACCTGCCAGCCACATTAGGATCATAAATATCATCCGGATATACGTCTGACAAGTTATCTGGAGTGTTCATCCCTTCTTTTGATGGGGCTGTATGGTCTATTCTGTAGCTTGTATCGGGCTCAATAAACCTTGCCGCATTAGCTTCAGCTCTTAACTTCGCTATCTTTGCTTTTCTAGCCGCCTTAGCTGCTGCACTAATCACGCTCATTTAAAGCTGCCTCGTATGATTTGTGGAATTGGTTTATTAGTGTTTGGTATTTCTTGAACTCTTGGATTTCATTGTACTGCCTTTTGAACTCATCTTCACTTAATGTGCGCTGA
>Ga0208299_1003146_pt1 | contig 10545 bp, 18 predicted proteins | sample 15_taG_FD_184089 | JGI IMG/M metagenome (GOLD analysis project Ga0208299, IMG submission 184089) | Marine viral communities from the Subarctic Pacific Ocean - 15_ETSP_OMZ_AT15312 metaG (SPAdes) (version 2) | ecosystem: Environmental > Aquatic > Marine > Oceanic | place: Pacific Ocean | collected...
ATAAATGTTTGATAGAGATTTAAAATATCTTAATGACAATAGAATAATATATAGGAGAGATCCAATTACAGATAAACCCTCAAAAAGATATAATTGGGGCATGTATTATCAAGACGGCACGTATGAATGTTATGCTTTATTTCGTAGCAAAGCTAAAATAACTACATATAAATCGCTTAAGTGGCATTTGATTGTTTTAGTATACCTAAACAAAATGACACATGTTGAATTCTACACGCTTGCAAGGTATATTGCTGATAAAAAGAACGGCTTTATAACATTCAATTGTCCTAAAAAGCTTATTGATAAAATGATTGATGAAGTAAATGATGTTGATTTTGATGAACCCCCTAGAAATAAATTACGTAAAATTATTTTTAGAGACAACTCTGGTTTAACTATAAAACAAAAACAAAAAATTATAGGCGGCTTAATAGGTAGAAGTAAAAAAGCTGAAGCTGGAGATATATACGAAACAATGCTATTGATTAACGAACAAAAAAATAAAATAACAATACGCAAGATCGCTGCTATTTTAGATGTATCTACAAGAACTATTTATAGACACATGAATAAAAATCTAGCAGAGGAAAAGAAACTTTTAAATGAAGAAATATAATATAAAAAATTATATACGATACAAAGAAGATTTAGAGGGCACGACAGATGAAGATGGTAATAAAATCAAAGGAGTATTAGAATTATCAAAAAAAGGTAAATATTCAAAAAGAGATAGTTTAATTATAGATAATATGCAATTAGTATTTGATACAGCAAAGAAATTTTCTACATCTGACCAAGCTTCAGGTGTATTAAGTATTTTAGATATGTTTCAAGCAGGTTGTGAAGGATTAATATTAGCTGTTGATAGAATAGATAAAGGGGTTATTGAAAAATCAGATCACCCGAAAAAGACATTAGACTCTTTTCTAATTAAAAGAATTAAAGGTGCTATACGTAGGGCTATTGATACTAATAGAGGTAATATGAGAATTCCTGAATATAAATTAAATGAAATAAGGAAATCAGATGGAGGAGACAGAAAAATAGTACAAATGTTTTTTAATAGTATATTTTCTAGTATTGATATAGAATATGCAAATGAAGAAGAAAATTCTATAATACAAATACCAGATAATTCCAAACAATATAATTTAGATTTAATTAATCAATATTTATTAAGTCTAATGAAAAGTAACTTACCTGAAAGAGAATATAATGTTCTCAGAATGAGCTATGGACTTGACTGTGAAAAAATGTCAGCTAAGGAAATAGCAACAAAATTAGGGATAGAAGGTAAAGCAAGTTATGTTAGGGTATCTCAAATAAAAAGAGATGCAATCGATATGTTAATTGAAAAGGTTGATAGATCGCAAGTACTTGATTTCCTATAAGTTAGAAATGAAAAATAAATTAAATAATTGTTTAACCACGTAATATATATAATAATGACAATACAAGATAAATTAAGTTTAATACAACAAAAATTTAAAGCGAAAAAATCACGCTTTAATTCATTCGGTAAATACTACTTTCGTTCAGCCGAAGATATTCTCGAAGCACTTAAACCACATTGTAAAGAATATAAAGTTTACTTTACAATTAATGAGGAACTACAAATGGGATTTGCAGAAGTACCTATAATAAAATCTATTGCCCGTATCGTAGATAATGAAACAGAATTAGGCATTGAAGCCTCGTCTGTTGTAGGGATTGATTTGAATCAAAAAGGTATGCAAACACCTCAGCAATTTGGTGCTGCGTCGTCTTATGCTAAAAAATATGCATTAGGTAATTTATTACTTATTGACGATACAGCAGACTCAGATGCAACTAATAATCATGGTCAACAAGCTATGACAAATACGCAATTTGAATCAGCTAAAGGATATGTTAAGTCAGGTGGTAAAATAGAATCAATTAAAGAAAAGTATTCTATAACAGCCGCACAAGAGAAAGCATTAACAACGTTATAATGAATAAAAAGGAAGTCGTAGAAAAACTTAAAGACGACGAACATTACTATGGTAAGTTTGGAAAACAGTATTTAAGTAACTCAGATATATCCGCATTATTAAAAGATCCACTAAGTTTTAAAGCACCGTCTCAAATGACGTCTGCTTTTTTAGTGGGAGGTTATTTCCATACAAGTATACTTGAACCAGATAAATTAAATAAATATAAAATTATTGAAACATCTACAAGGAACACTAAAATGTATAAAGAAATGTCCGAAGGAGAATTATGTTTACTTCAACATGAAGCAGACAAAATTGAATTAATGCGAGAAAAAATGCTTGCAAATAATATTTGCAAAGATTATATTCATGGTTCCACAAAAGAGGCACGTACCAAATACGAAGAGCCCGGGATAGTAAAACTATTCGGCAATATGTGGAAAGGAAAAGCAGATATAATTAATGATGACGAAAAATTAGTTGTCGATTTAAAAACAAGCGCTGATGTAAATAACTTTAAATCAAGTGCTTATAGATATAATTACGATAGTCAAGCATATATCTATAGAGAGATGTTTGGCTACGATATGTTATTTATCGTAATGGATAAATCAACACATCAAATAGGAATATTTGATTGTTCAGATGATTTTTATGCTTCAGGTAGAGATAAAGTTATTAGAGCTACAGAAGTATATGAATTATTTTTTAAGACAGATGGATTCGATCCATCGCAATATTTTTTAACAAAAACACTTTAATTAAATATTATGGCAAGAACTAAAAAAAGAACTTGTAGCGTAACAGGAGTTACAACAAGTGAAAGAAACTTTTACAGTAATCAAACACATGTAAAAGCTGTAGATAACATGAGAAGACTTACAGGAGCATCTAAAATGCAACTTACAAGAATGTTTTCTCAATTAAATTCTTATTAATATCATGGCAGGAATAATAAAAACTAGTATAAACTTAACAGCAATACCTAAAGACAGAATTATTGAAGGTAAAAAAGGTAAATATATACCTATTACAATCACTATTAATAATGACGTTGATGCTTATGGCAATCACGGGCCTGTAGTTGTATCTCAATCTAAAGAAGAAAGAGAAGCAAAAGAACAGAGAACATATTTAGGTAACGCTAGTATAGTATGGACTGATGGTGAATTTCCAAGTCCTATCAAACGAGATAGTCAACCAGCTGCAGCTTCTGCACCAGCAGAAAAAAAAGTAGCTCAAGACGATCTACCGTTTTAATAAACCAATTGAAACAATATAATATAATATAATAAAATAATGCAAGTGAATAGTACGGAAATTAATGGCTTCCAGATAGATCAATTTAATCAATATGATTTAAAAGTAGGTGACAATGAAGGACTTTGTCCTATGTGTTCACACGAAAGAAAATCAGAAAATAAGAAGAAAAAATGTGCTTCTTATGATTGGGAGAGAGGACTAGGCACTTGTCATAATTGTAATACAACGTTTCAACTACACACTTTTCAAAGAAAAGGAGGAAGTGATAAGGTTTATATTAGACCAGAATCATTGAAAAAAGATCCTTTAACAAGTAAAGTGACTAAGTGGTTTGGTACTAGAGGTATATCTCAAAGGACTCTTAAAGACTTAAATGTTTCTGAGGGTCCTGAGTATATGCCTCAAACTAATAAAGAAGAAAACACAATAAAGTTTAACTATATGATGGGAGGTAATCTCATCAACGTTAAATATAGAGATGGCCGCAAGAATTTCAAGTTATATAAAGGTGCTGAAAAGATCTTTTATAATATTGATTCTGTTGTAGGCCATAAATTTTGTGTAATAGTAGAAGGGGAAATGGATGTACTTGCTTTACATGAAGTAGGTATAAAAAATGTTATCTCTGTTCCAAATGGGGCTACCCTTAATAATAATAATTTAGATTATTTAGATAACTGTATTGATTATTTTACAGATAAAGATAAAATAATAATTGCAGTAGATCAAGATGAACCAGGCCAAGCATTACAACAAGAGCTTATAAGAAGACTTGGAGCTGAGATATGCTATACATGTTCGTTTGATGATTGTAAGGATGCTAATGAATATTTATTAAAATACAGTAAAGATGAACTCATTAAAGTTATTAATAAAGCTAAACCGGTACCTTTGGAGAACGTTACCACGTTCAAAGACATTGAAGGAGATGTTTGTGATTTTGTACAAAATGGATTTAAACCCGGTTATCAAATTGGTTTACGTGATTTTGATAATATCTTTTCTACTTATACCGGGCAGTTTATTACTGTTACTGGTATACCTTCATCAGGAAAAAGCGATTTCGTTGACCAAATGGTTATCGGATACAATCAAAATTATTCTTGGAAAATAGCTTTTGCTTCACCTGAAAATGCACCAACATATTTACATGCTCATAAATTAATGAGGAAGATTTGGCAAGGTATGCCATCTAAAGTTGATATTAATTCTGATAAATGGGATAGAATATCTGAACATATTAATGAAAATTTCTTTTTTATTGATATGGAAAGATATACTTTAGACTCAATATTAAGAAAAGGAGCAGAATTGGTAAAAAGAAAAGGTATAAAATGTCTCGTTATAGACCCTTTTAACAAGATTAGAGACGTTAATGCTTCTAGTATAGACGTTAACGCATATACGCTTGAATATTTGACTAAAATTGAGACGTTTGCTAGGAAATATGATGTATTAGTTATAGTAATTGCTCACCCCACTAAAATGTATAAGAATTCTGATGGTAAAATTGAAGAACCTAATATGTATAATATTAAAGGTGGTGGTGAATGGTATGATGCAAGTTATCATGGATTATTAGTACATAGAGATTATGAAAATAGAACAACTAAAGTAAAAGTGCTTAAAGTTAAATTTCAAAATTTAGGTGAAAATGGCGCTGAAACATTTTTTACTTGGGAAACAAGATCTGGTTGTTATATACCATATAAAAACCATATAAGTGAAAATACAGTTTTACCTTGGGAGTAACACGTAGGAAATACGATAAAATTTAGATAATATGGCAGTAGCATTTAGAAAAATGGATGTTGGTAGAAAAAGAAGGAAATCTGTTATGGGTACTTATTTTCCTACTGCAGAAGAAATGAAAGCTGATGAATTTTGTATAAAAAATAACATTAGAATATCATATTCACCTGAAACAACAGGCCCTAGCCCTAAAAATTGGCATATATCTATTGTTATAGGTGAATATAAAAAAGGAGAAAAAATTAATATATCTCCTGATTCTTATCCAAAAAATAAGTGTCATGAGATGATGTATAAAACATGTTTATATTATTATGAGAAATATAGAGACTGAATATATAAGTTTACTATCTGGAATATTATATGGTGGTAAACCTAAAGCAGATAGAACAGGGGTTGGTACAAGAGCTGTATTTGGTAGAATGATTTATCATGATATGGAACTAGGGTTTCCTTTATTAACAAAAAAGAAAATATATTTTAATAATGCAAAAATTGAATTACTTTGGATTCTCTCGGGTCGAACTGACTTGGCTTATCTTGTTGACAATGGTGTTAATTATTGGACTCCGGATTATAATAGATCCGGTAGAACTGATAAAACACTCGGGCTTGTATACGGTCATCAGTGGAGGAATTTTAATGGCAACGATCAACTACAAATGGTGTTACAAGAAATTAGGGAAAACCCCACTAGCAGAAGGCTTTTGGTTAATGCTTGGAACGTTTCTGATCTTCACGATATGGTACTCCCTCCTTGTCATTACGGTTTCCAGCTTTTTATTAATGATGGGAGATTAGATTTAATGTGGCAACAAAGAAGTGCTGATGTATTTCTTGGTTTACCATATGATATAGCAATGTATGGGTTATTATTAGAGATGATAGCTGAAGGGGCAAGTTTAAAACCCGGTACATTAATTGGTAGTTTAGGTGATTGTCATTTATATTATAATCATTTAGAACAAGCAGAAGAATTTTTATCTGCTGAACAATATGAATTACCAAAATTAAAATTAGAATGGGGTGGTATTAAATTAAGAGAAGGAGCAAATGATTTTGTATTTATTCCGCCTAGCGAAAGTATAAAAATAGAAAACTATAAACACAGCCCTGCTATTAAAGCAGAATTATCAGTAGGAAAATAATATGGAAAAATATTATATTTATCATATACCGGGAAAAAAAATTGGTGTAACAAAAGATTTAGAAAATAGAGTTACACAAATACAAGGATATAAATCAGGAGAATACGAAGTATTAGATTCTTCATTTGATATAGATTATATATCAAGAAGAGAAATTGAACTTCAAAAATCTTATGGTTATAAAGTAGACATGAAATTATATAAAGATTTATTTAAGAAAATGAAAATAAACGTAACTGAACAAACAACTACGTTTCCATGTGCTAGAAAAGATTTAGCAGATACATTATTAAATAATAATGAATTAAAATGGAAAACGCCTTTAGGTGAATTTGAATTAAACGAAGACACTATAAAGTGGATATTAGCTAATGCTAAAACATCTATGTATGATGACGAAAGAACTTATATATATAATAAAGCATATTATGAAGCATTTTTAGCTGATGTAGATTATAATTATGAACCTATGTTTAAGCTTATAAGACAATGGGCTAAAGATAGAGACATATATGAAAAAGGAGATATTAAAACACAATTAATAAAATTATATGAAGAAACAGGAGAATTATCACAATCCATTCTTAAAAACGATAAAGATGGTATTATCGATGCTATTGGTGATAGCATTGTTGTTCTTACTAATCTCGCCGAATTCAACGGAGTTTCAATTGAAAGTTGTATCCGCACTGCTTATGATGAGATTTCTAGTAGAACTGGGAGAATGGTAAATGGAACATTTGTAAAAGATTAAATTATGGAAATACGAGACAAAATTATAGAATCAGTAGTAAATAAAATTATATCAAGATCAGACGTTGGTTATAAAAAATATAAAGTTACCTTAAAAGAAGACGACCAAACACTTGATACTTGGTTAAATCACATTCAAGAAGAACTAATGGATGCTGTCAATTATATTGAAAAAGCAAGACAAGTATTAGGATCTGAAATTGAAGAATGTTATTTAAAAGATATAAAAAATAAATATGAGGAACTTCAAGAGGGGACCTAGAAAAAGAGGGCCTGTAAGATCAAAAAAAATAGAATATGATGGTCACAAATTTGCTTCAGGATTAGAAAAATATATGCATCAAGCTTTAAAGAAAGGTAAGATACGTGCTAAATACGAAGGTGAAACATTTGTACTAGTTAATGGATTTCATTTTGAAAATGAAGTTTATGAAAGACAAGCTAATTCAAAGGGTGACTTTATGAATAGAGGAGAAAAAAGAATATTACCAATAAAGTATACACCAGATTTTATAGGTGAAAACTTTATAATAGAATGTAAAGGAAGACCAAATGAATCATTTCCTATTAGATGGAAATTATTTAAACAATTGGTTACACAACAATTTCCTAGTTATATTTTATTTAAGCCACAAAATCAAAAAGAATGCGACAGAGTTATAGAAATACTGAAAAGCAAAAGAAAATAGCTAGGCTTAAATATAGAGAAAGACAATTAGATAAATATGTTAAATGGGCATCTAATAGAGGTATCCTTAGATGGAGAGAAATAGTAGAAGTTCACGATAAATATAATATAAAAGTTTATGGCTAAAAGAATAAATTATTTAGAATATTTAAAAAAAACTAAAACTAAAAGACCTGGTGTTCATGCTAAGTCTAAAACTAGTAAGTTAAAGAGTAGTAAAAATTATGTTAAACCTTATAATAAACAAGGAAGATGAATAAAAGTTGGTGGCTAAGTATTGGATTTTATCCGGGAATAGTAATAGGTATTAGATCATACGATCAGCCTCTTACGGTAATACATGTAATATATATACCGTTTATAGATATTGCCTTAGAAATAGAAAAAAAAGAAAAATAATATGGGATTATTTGATAAAAGAATACCTTATAAACCTTTTGAATATCCAGTATATTACAATGAAGGTTGGTTACAACAAGCACAAGCTTTTTGGTTACACACTGAAATTAGTATGTCTGGAGATGTAAAGGATTGGAATGAAAGATTAACCCTTGCTGAAAAGAATTTAGTGGGTAATATATTATTAGGATTTGCACAAACAGAATGTGCAGTATCGGATTATTGGACACAAAAAGTTGTTAGTTGGTTTCCTAAACACGAAATTCAACAAATGGCTATGATATTTGGTTCACAAGAAACTATTCATGCGGTAGCCTACTCATACTTAAATGAAACGCTTGGTCTTGAGGATTTCGAAGCCTTTCTACATGAGCCGGCTACAGCTGATAGGTTTGATAATTTAGTTAGTTATGATGGCAAAGATCCAGTGGGTATTGCTAAATCATTAGCGGTATTTTCTGCATTTGCAGAGGGAGTTTCGTTATATTCTGCTTTTGCTGTGCTATACAGTTTCCAATTACGTAACTTTCTTAAAGGAGTAGGACAACAAATGAAATGGTCTGTAAGAGATGAATCATTACATTCTAAAATGGGTTGTCAATTATTCAGACATATGTGTGAAGAAATACCAGATTTAAAAGAACAATGTGAAAAACATGTATTAGAAGCTGCTGATACAATGGTTGACCTTGAATTAAAATATATCGATAAAATGTTTGAACAAGGCGATATAGAAAATTTAAAAAAGGATGATTTAAAAGAATTTATAAAAAAGAGAACAAATGAAAAAATTACCGAACTTGGATATACAAAATCTGCACAACATTTTAGGTATAACGAGAACAAGGCTAGCGCTTTGGATTGGTTTTACCATCTTACTGGCGGCGTTACTCATACCGATTTCTTTAGTATTAGAAGCACTGACTATAGTAAAGCAAATGAAGGTGAAGATTTTGAAGATATTTGGTAAAAAATAATTATGGAAATAGTATTAGGAATATATGCTTACGCATTAATAATGTTTTGTATATCAATAGTATTTTTCTTTGTAATTGAAAAATCTAACGCTCAAGCAATATTAACATTAATTTTATTAATGTTTATTATAACTTTCTTACAAAGCTGTTCAAAAGAAAATTTTGAATGTAATTTAGAAGAAACAATTAATAGAGTTTGTAATGAGAATGATACAGAGGCTTGCATTAAAGATGTAACAAATGTATTATCTTATTCATGTGGTATAAGTAAAACTGATTAAAAATGAAAGAACAAAAATTAATAATAATGTATAATAGAGTTGAAAAACTAGGTGCATTAATGGAAGGTGTTTTAATTGAATTAACTAATTTAAGAGATTTAAGTGTTGGCACATTAGAAACATTAAAGAAAATGCCGGGTTATAAAAAGGCAATTAAAGAATTAACAGAAGAGTTAACAAAAGAAAAAGAAAAAGATGTGGAATAACGATTGGAAAAAAAGTATAGACTACCCAGAATGGGGAGATAATGATATATATAAGAAAACTATATCAGGAGGTTATTTATTAGAAGGAGAGAGTCCTAAAGAGGCTTATACGCGGGTTTCTAAGACTATTGCTAGAAGATTATATAAACCTGAACTTGCAGACAGGTTTTTTGACTATATATGGAAAGGTTGGTTATGTTTAGCCTCTCCTGTATTGTCTAATACTGGCACCGATAGGGGCTTACCTATTAGTTGTTTTGGTATTGATGTTGCTGATAGCATTATGGATATAGGAAATAAAAACCTTGAAATGATGGTATTAGCTAAGCATGGTGGTGGAGTTGGAATAGGAGTTAATATGATTAGGCCGGCTGGTGCATTAATAACAGGTAATGGGACATCAGATGGTGTTGTACCATTTTGTAAAATATATGATTCTACAATACTTGCTACTAATCAAGGATCTGTAAGAAGAGGTGCTGCATCTGTTAATATAAATATAGATCACCCGGACTTTTTAGATTGGCTTGAAATCAGAGAGCCTAAAGGAGATGTAAATAGACAATCACTTAACCTACATCAATGTGCCGTAGTAGGTGATAAATTTATGAGAAGACTTGAGGAGGGCCAACCAGAGGCAAGAAAAAAATGGAGTAAATTATTACAGAAAAGAAAAGCGACAGGAGAGCCTTATGTATTATTTAAAGGTAATACTAATAAAGCTAATCCAAAAGCATATAAAGCTAATAGTTTAAAAGTTCATATGACTAATATATGTTCTGAGATAGTATTACATACAGATGAATCACATTCTTTTGTATGTTGCTTATCATCTTTAAATTTAGCTAAGTACGATGAGTGGAGTAATACTAATCTTATATATGATTCTACTTGGTTTTTAGATGGAGTATTATCTGAATTTATACATAAAGCTAAAAATATGAGAGGTTTTAGTAATGCAGTTAGATCTGCTGAAAAAGGAAGAGCTATAGGATTAGGAGTTTTAGGTTGGCATACGTTATTACAAAAACATGGAATTGCTTTTGAAGGATTACTTGCACAATTTAAAACAAGAGAAATATTTTCACAATTAAAATTAGAAACAGAAAGAGCTTCTAAA
>Ga0208299_1003148_pt1 | contig 10539 bp, 9 predicted proteins | sample 15_taG_FD_184089 | JGI IMG/M metagenome (GOLD analysis project Ga0208299, IMG submission 184089) | Marine viral communities from the Subarctic Pacific Ocean - 15_ETSP_OMZ_AT15312 metaG (SPAdes) (version 2) | ecosystem: Environmental > Aquatic > Marine > Oceanic | place: Pacific Ocean | collected...
CCGCTTCTTCTTTCGCGGCTTCTTTAAAAACTTCGATAAGCTTTTCCGAACTGATTCCTCCGGCTTCTTCAGCTTTAGTTTCTAAATATTTTTTAACTTTTAGAGAGTGATCTATGAATTCATCCTGAGGAGCTTCCTCCTTCGAAGAGGAGATGTCTAAAATCATATGTCTTTCTCTAGTCACTTATTCGTTATATACACGCAATTATGAGTTTTTAGAAAAAAACCCGCTCAAAAGAGCGGGCTGCGTTTTCTGGTATTTTTATAGTGAGACCTTGAAGCACCTTAAAGGTACTGATCAGCTGAACTATATAAAATACTTACTCTGTACCCAGAGTCACCTTTGCTTTTCCTCTTCCGAGAGACAAAGCTGGAAAATCCCAGTCCATCTTGAAGTAAGGAAGTTTAAGCATAAAGCTTTCCTTCGTGCATTTAAAATCAAAAGACGCGGAAATTCCCTTGCCCGCACAAACGGCAGGAAGGGGCGTTTTGATTCCAATAAAAGGAATAGTGATATAAGGATCAGGCTTAACGCCTGCTCCGAACCAACTTTCCTTCTCTTCTCCTGCGTTGGCCGTAAGAGAAAAGATTGCTAATATTGCAACTAGTGCTAGTGTTCTTTTCATAATGTTATTTATCGATTTTTAAGGTTTCTATTTCAGCTGACTGATCAGAGATAACCTTAAGAGTGTCTCTGGTAAATTCAGGAACATTCTCCCAAGCCTTGTCTATTTGAGGATGGTTCATCATCCTTTTTACAACGTCTTGGGGAACAGATGGTAAGGAAATATGGTTATTGGTTGTCTTACAGCTTATTACGAGACTTAGCGCGCTCAAAAGCGCGATCAATCTCATTCTGTGTTTCTTTCCAATCACTTTTTACCTGTTCCTTTTTGCTTCTTTCTATTTTATCTACTTTTTCCTCATAAGTCAAAGTTTTTTTATCTAAAACCTTGAAGAACGAAGTAAGTATAGATAATATAGAATTAAGCCATCCCATTACTCGGCTGGTTTATCTTCAGCGGGAGCAGCTTCATCAGAAGCAGCTTTTTTAGCTTCCGAAGTGATACCCTTCCTAAGGAAAATAGCCATTAGTGATGCAAATAAAGCAGAAATCGTTGTTTGCATATCTACCTCTCCAGCGAAATATGCGCCGAGAGCCGTTAAAACCGCTGCACCAGCGGTAAAATAAGTTTTTTTGCCTGAAAGTGCTTTCATACGAAAAGTATTACACTATTTTTTAGTCTTTAAACCGCCCTAGTTGAAGCCGAATAGATAAAATCAGCCCTGACTCCGGAAAACAGATTCTCACTAAAAGCAACAGTAGGGACTCCGGTACCGGCTAAAGCATTAGACAAAGAGTATCTCGCAGGAGTTTGGACTACGCCTCCTATATAGCATTGAATTTGCTGATTTTGTTCAAGAGTCGCCCCCCCTAAAACTACTCCGTCTATATCGTATATAGTGGAAACCCCAGTAAGAAGCATCTCGGAAACTCCGGTAGTGGTTGTATACCCTGTTTCATGTACTGAGTTTATTACCGTTTGAAAGATTCCCGTCTCACTAGATTTAACCAGCTTGTCCCCAGTAACATGAGCTTCGTAATTAAAATCAAAACCGCCAGTGTAAAAGCCTATTGAGTCCTGCCCGGTTATAGTCTCGTTAAAAAGAAAACTAGCGTCTTCTTTTGTGCCGCGGTCTATTTGTATACCCCCGGACTGAAGAGTTATCCCGGCCCCGCTTTCTCCGCTATTAAGGATTATTAAATTATCCTTGATTGTGGAATCTACTGTATTGAGGGTAGTTTGGGTGCCTGTAACCAGAAGGTTATTTATGGTTACTAATTCATTAAAGATGGTCGGGTCATGGAAGACCTTTGCTCCGGAAATATTTTGACCTTGGTGGTTGTCTATTAAATTTCCGGTCATGGTCTCCAAAACCACCCCGGTTGCAGTAACTTGCTTCCAAGCTCCTGTTACTTTAACGTATAAATTTTGCGAAGTAAGCGAGCTTCCTGAAGTAAAGAGAACTGCTCCGTCTGCAACATCCAAGGGGAAACCTGTGGGTAGACCAGTTGGCCCTAAAAACCTGTCTCCTGCATATCTTTTTGACGACTCGTAAGGCATATCAAGTATGGCTTATTTCTATTTCGTAATAAGCCCCTCCGTTAAAAATCCCCGCGACCGAATCGAAGACTACGTCTATAGTATGCTCTCCGGCGCTCACATTTTCTAAAGTATGAGTATACTCGTACGGACTAGAATAGTCTGGGGTAATCATATCTGATCCGCCATCGTAAAAATAACTTTGATCCTGAGTCCATAGCTCGCCATACGGATTTATAATAGTGTCGGACTCAAGCCATCTAGAATAACCGTATCCAACAGGGTATTCGCTTTCTTCAATATACCCCAGTCCTTCAACCGGATGACTCGAGCTTCCAACTCCTTCATAGTTTTTAATTGTTACACCATCGTCCTCATGCAAAGAAGTTCCTTTGTATTCAAATATTCTCACCGGACCTTTAAACTGGTAAGCGTACTCTAAATCCCAAAAAAAGTTATAAAAATAGTTTAAAACTGGGGCTACGCATTTTATTTTCTCCTCATCATCAAAAAAAATCGTACAAGACTGAACATCTCCCGGTTGAGCATACATTGATTCATCCTCTGGGTTTATGTTGAGGTCATTTTTCTCTCGTGTAATTAAGTCTGGAGTTATTGCATACAGCCCCCGTTTCTCTTGAAATCCGGGGACTTCGTCGAAAAAAAAGTATTGTCGATCAACCACTCGACCCTGTGTGCCTTCTGAGAATTGGTCGTGATAATCTGTTCCTAGTCCTTTTATTTTTATAGTTAGGTCTTTTGCAGATTCTAATGTAAATTTCAACCTCGCTTTAGCTTTTTGCCTATAGGGAAAACTTAATAAGTACTGATTACCTTCAGTGACTTCCTGCGCCCCGTTAAAGCCCCACGTTGCAAACTTGTTTATAGTGCCGTTTTGCGCGCCCCAATAATCATGACCATCTATGGCTAGCTGTTCTGTTGTCGCAGGACCTTCTGATAATTCATATAGTTTTTGAGTTACGTCTTTCTCAAAATAACAAGTTATAGTGGCGGTTTTACAATCTGCGCAGGTTATCGTAACTGGGCTAGCCTTGTGAAGGTCACGTGAGGCTCCGCCGTAATCAAAAGCCGATCGCTCCATCCAAATATATAACCAGTGATCCAGTATGAAACGCTGAGGAGCAACACTACCGTCGAGTTCCTCCCAGAATTCCTCCCATCCTTTCCACGTTAGGTCTTCTGTTAGTGGCGGTTTTGTAGTATAGACAACACCGTTCGGGTTAGTGTTTCTGTCGTATATGTTATCTACTATAATCCCGTCACTATTTTTAATAAGCGTTTTTCCTCCGTCTGCTCTGTTTAGATGAGCAAGAGGAAGGCCCGCTTTAATGTCATTATCTTTACCGTATTTGATATCGCTTAAAGAATCAAAAGAATAGTCTTTATAAAGACCCACTCCGGCAAGCCCTTCAGCGTCTGGAGTTGTTGCTACACTTAATTTATAACTGTTGTCATCTACGCTTAACACACTAACGTTAACAAGCTCATAGCATGAATCTTCCGAAACGGGAGTCTCGATTAACCCGTGCCTCCAAAAAGCTGTAGGGAATAACTGCATTATCCAATGTAGTCGTACCCTGTTAAATAACTCGCAAAGATCCCTGTATTAATATTTATGAAAGTATAAACATTTGTTGTTCTCGGAAAAATTTTAGGAGAGTTATTATTGCCTTCTATATCAGCGGGCCACTTTACCGCATTTTTCGGTGCGCCGGAAATGAAATTGATGGTTAGATCAACATACGTACTATTATATACATACATAGTTAACGTCTGCCCCTCTGTTACGTTGATAAAATTATAATTTATAGAACTAGGCGGCGTTGTATACAATAAATTCCCCGAAGCCCAGTTTATTACTGTCTGCATAGGGTCAGCTGATCCGGTATCATAAGAGGGGTTATAACTAATCCCCGACTGTACCTTTAAATCTCCCGAAACATAAAGGCCTGAGTTTCCTAGTATACTTACGTCGCCGCTTATAGGCCCTCCTCGCTTACTGTAAAAATCGCCAGTTGCTTCTTTCCCGACTAGCTTGCTACCAGTCATGTCGATATCAACAAGATTGCCGGTTTCACTCTTTAAGACAAAATTCCCAGTGTCATCCCACACTGTAATAGTGTTGCCCATATTTGTAGCGCCAACGCTTTCATAGTAAAGTTTTTCAGGAGCGTTTTGAGGTACTCTGAAATAAATGTTCTGCCCCTCTCCGGCGCCTTTGGAGTTTGTTACTCCGCTTGTATATTCGTGAGGTACGCTTGGGCCTCCTCCAGCTTGCGTAGCGATATAGAACCCGTGGCTCGATGCGGAATTAGTGCTTTTGAATTTGTATGTATTGCCCCTATTCAGGTTTATAACCGGCTGCAGAACCCTGCCTGTTGTTATGTGGCTTCCTGCGGTTATTTCGCTCAAGTAATATTTATCTGTGCCAAGATAGTCGGCGACTTCTATTTGAAACTGCGTTGAATAGGTTCCGCTTAGGCTTTGCTCGGTTAAAAACACACCCGTTTCATGATCCCCTACAAATTGGCCAGACTCATTTTTACCGACGAGAATACCAGTCATGTCGATATCAACAAGATTGCCAGTCATATCAATATCAACAAGATTTCCAGTCATATCAACATCAACAAGATTGCCCGTCATATCGATATCAACAAGATTACCAGTCATGTAGATATCTACAAAATCACCAGTCTGAGATCTTAGAACAAAATTGCCTGTATCTCCAGTGAAAACCAAAATTCCTGTCATATCCTGATCCACTAGATTACCAGTCATGCCGATACCGACAAGATTACCAGTCATGTCGACATCAACGAAATTACCAGTTTGATTCTCACCAACAAAAACGCCACTATCAAAAAATTCTAAGCCGTTCGGAGTGGAGTTAACTCTAACTATTTTTCCCGCTTGGCTAGTATAACTAGTAGGGTCGGTATCATCTAAACCTATCCAGTTGCTTGCCCCTCCTCCACCACCTCCACCACCTCCACCTAAAGTAGCGCCGGAATATATTAAACCATCACTATGTCTATTAACAACGATAAATTCTCCGGGCTGCCCGTAATTACCTTGAGGCAAACCGTCAGCCCCAGTATAAACATCACTTAACCCGGTAAACGAATCTGCAAAATGACCAGTCATATGCTGACCGACTAAATTACCAGTTTCATTTTCTCCTACGAAAACGCCAGAGTCGAAATACTCCAAAGCATTTCCAGCTGCGTTTACTTTGACGATATGATTCTCGACACTGGTATAGTTACTCGGGGTATCCGATAACTCAGTAAAAGTCTGAGACGCGTTACCCCAGCTCACAGTACCTGCTCCGTCAGTCTGTAGAAAAGTACTAGCTGCCCCGTCTCCGGTAGGCATAGTGAAAGCTTCGCTAAACGTCACTAATCCGCTTGTATGTATTTTTAAAGCAGGGGGATTCTGCCCACCAGCAATTGACTCGGGGTCGTCATGAGATATTCCCGTATTAGCAAAAAACAATAGGTCATGTTTCTTTCCTATAATAAAACTTTTTCCGCTTCCACCTTCGCCATATAAATAATAATTTCCACTACCGACATTCCTAGAGTTAACCCCAGTCGAAGAAACGCCTAGTCGCATTATATCCAGACTCGCTTGTCCACCGTTCACAGTATTCATGGCGACAAACTCTGCACGAGCGTCGCCTGTATATCTCGTCTTTGCTGTGATCCAACTATCATCTCCAGCGCTACTAGACCCCGTTGCCTCTGCCACAAGCCTTTGGGTTTGTATATCTTTCCACCTATTAGCACTCTTGCCTAAGCTTACCGACCTAGTTTCATTAGGATAAAAATCATTTCCGTTGTCAATGGTTATACCAGAAGTTAGAACGCCCGTGCTGCTCCACTTCGCAGAAATGTTCGCAGGAACCCCGCTGCCAACAACAAAACTTCCTGTTTTACTAGCTTCAGCAAAAAGGCCACTTACCCCCGTTCCGACAAATTGACCCGATTCGTTTTTACCTACCAATATCCCAGTATCCGCAGTGGTTACGAAATCTCCCGTTTCGTGATCCCCTACAAATTGGCCAGACTCATTTTTACCAACCAAAATTCCAGTTGCGGATTTTAGGGCATAAAGACCAGTTAGAATCTCTTTTCCGCTTTGGAATATTTTCCCTGATATATCAGTGTCTGAATTTAAATAATGATTTTGCCCAGAAGAAATATACTTTCCGCTTGAAGTCTGGATTACGTGAATCTTGTTTTCACTCGCGTAACCTGTGTAAAAATTAATTTTAGCCTCCGTGCCTCCTACTTGATAGATACTAGTGCCGGAAGTCGACCTCATTTTTATAAAATCAGAACTGTATATAGCAAGACTTTCTCCTGCTGAATTTATAAAATTACCATTATCGGCGAACTGAATCTTTTCCCCAGTAGCCATCGTAACCGTGCCGCTAATTGTGCCGCCATATCTTTTGTCTAGAAAATGACCAGTGCCTAAATGCAGGTTTTTAGAAAAAACTATGCCAGTTCCGTCTGGGCTCCCTACGGCAAACATATCGCCGCTAATACCCGTAGGCGTATCGTTTAATCCTGAGAAAGTATTCGAGGAGGAACCTTGAACAGCCTCTGCGACGTCCTTGACGGTAACACTTCTACTGACACCAGAATTTGCCAGAATCATTAATCCCCCAGTCGGGACCGGAGAGATCTGGGAAAGTTGTGATATTTTTTTATTCGGCATTCCTTATTCCTTATATATTATACACTTTAATAAAGAGGGATGTAGTTATCTACTAACAAAGCCTCTGACTCTTCTAACTCTAAACGAAACCTCTCGAAGTCTCCCGTTCCTCCGTCCATTGGTCCATCTGTTTCCAAAAGATGGAACTCTTCTAGTTTTCTATCAGAAAGGAAACCACTTATAAAAAAGCCCCTTGATAAATCATCCGGATCCATTTCTGTGCTGAAGCTTGCTGAAAAGAGCTTGTTCCCCCCTATTGAAGTATCATATGAAAACCGGTCCAACTTAGCCTTATTGAAAGAATATTTTATAAGTGGTTCTGATCTTGTTTCTAGCGGAACGCTTCCTGCGTGAATAGGGTCTGCTGTCGAAGGGGTGGTGCAGGTCTGGGGCATGTTCAAGGTTATTGCGAAGTTGTAATCTTGATTGAGGTTTACTAAGTCAATTAAAGACCCGGAATTCATTTTTTCCACTATTCCATTAATGCTTATGGTTACTGGAGCGACAAAATTTACTTTTCTTGTAAGAGGGAATTTGTATCCCAAATTACTCTCGCTACTTCGAGGGATATCAAAGGATATCACATAAGATTCAAGGTGCAGATTATTAAAATCGATACCTATTCCAGAAAAAGAATCTATTGAAAAGTTAATATCTCCCGGATTTACTACTGTCACAGGATTCCTTTCTGTTCTTTTCGGGAGTATCACGTGCATGTCGGAAAATTGATTTCCGCTTTTTGGGTCTATTGTGGGGCTCATAAACCCACTGCCGCTCGTTTCAAACATTATATTTTCCCCAACATAAGAAACATCAACCTTGGGAAAAGAGTTTACGGCAGCTTGTGTCGAGTAGGAGGTCATATAGCAACGGCCAAAAGAAATAACATTATAGCCGGTAGCGTTTGGATCCGTCGTTTCTTGAGGGTCTCTAGTCGTGAGGTCTTCAAGCTTTTCCCCTGTGTGTAAATCTTCCCGATCCCCTCTTACTGCTAGGTAAAAGTTTTTCCTGTCTCTATAGGTTCTAGCGGGAAAAAACGGGTCGTACGTTCCTGTTTGGTAATAATAATCCGTATGCTCTTCCTCGTCGACAAAACCAGACAATAAAGTGTGCCCAGTATTATTGGCGTAAAAAGGAGCACCGGAGAAAGGCTCTTCGTACTGGGGGAAATTTACATAAAGCCCCATTTTAGATTCGTTTGAAACGTCTGCAACTAAATAAGAAAAAGAAAAATTAACCTGAGGCGGATTAATTATCGGGCGGTCAATTACAGATCTGGTGTTCATCTGACTGATCTGAGTATGAGGGATGCTAATATCGTAAGAGAGAGTCTGTACCCTATCCATGGGTTTGACTAAATTGTGAGTAACTAGAGGATTGGAGTAGTTATTATGGGGCGCCTCACCTATATAACTTAAAAAGTTATGCCCAGATGGCCCTACGAAGAGTCCTTCCGCATTGTAAATAATTCTCGACATTATTCTCCATCATACTTACTGCAGTATAGTATACCAGCGAGAAAATCGTCCACCTGATGTTCGTAAGCGATAGACTGAATCTCTTTTACTCTTTCCTCGTTTCTGTCAGTCGGTTCGGCCGCATATCTTCCAGCTTTAGCTAACCAGTTTTCCGGGTCCTCGTTATGAATAACTATATTAGAAATCTGTTGAGCAATTTCTTTTTGCGTCTTATTAAGGCGCTTGCGATTATGCAATTGCCTTAACGCTGATTCGACTTCAATATTAAGCTTATCCGCTAGATTTAGATTATCTTGAATTCTTGATAGACTGAACTTAGCCGAGGCTTTTAAACCTATTGGGTTCTTCTTATCGGTTTCTTTTGGCCTACCGGTTCCCTGCGGCCTTCCCTTTTGTTGGGGCACAGGCTTTTTGTTATTTTGATTAGGCGTTTCTTTAGGGACTTCGATTTGCTTATTGCCCAAAACCGGCTCGTATAAGCCTTCGTCTCTGAGCGATTTAAACCTTTCTTGAGACTCTAACGATTCTTCTGTAGTTGGCATGCGTCCGGACTCTATAGCCTGAATCCCTTCTTCAGGGGTCAAAACTCCCAGTTCTATTAGCCTGCTGTATACTCTAGCGTAAACAGAATTGTCTCTTAAATCTAAATCTTCAAAATGAGGAGTCGGGTAGTTTTTGAAACCCATCTCTTTAGACAGTCTCTTAATTTCTGGAGTTAAGAAATCATTAATGAAAACTTTTCGACCTTCGTTGAGCCTTTCCATAAAGACTTGAACTTTGATACTTGAGTTTGCAAATTTTTCATCGCTCAAGAGAATATTATTCAAACCCATTTGAATATCATGATTGACTACTTCATATTTCTTGGGGTCCAGAATGCCAGCGATGTCGGGTATTACGAATTTGGCTTGAGTTGTATAATCGGAAATCAAAACTCTACCGACAGACTCGTTTTCAAAAAGCTTCTGCATGGCAAGAAGGTTCTTCTGGTTAACCCCGCCTTTCTCGGGCTCGGAGCCCATTGTTACCAATAAGATAGCTTGGTTCGTAGTGCGAGTTAAGGCCATGTCCATTTTTTTCATCTCCTGCTTCCAGTTGATGTCTTCTAAAACAGGGTAACCCATCGGGACAGCGAAAGGTTCATAGTCTTGTTTCTTGTAGAAGACCGCTGTCATTTTTTCAACAGGAAGAGGAATAGACACAGCGTTATTGGCGGGCTTTCTCTTTTCTCCTTTAATCTTCTTTATGGTTTCTGGGTCGAGGTTCTCTAAGACTTGAACATCTTCTTCTGTCTTGGGATTGCGCAACCTTTCCAACTCGTAATCAGTTAATATTTTTCTAAATTCTCCTGAAGTAAAAGTGATGTTTCCTGTGATTTGAATATCGGCAGGGTTTAGAATGATATACCTTGCGGGCAAAGAGTAAGAAGCGTCCGAAACTAAGCCAAAAGTTTGGGTCATCTTCGTAACATCTTCTTGCGAAAGACTAGCGTCAAACCTATGGATGAAAACGTTGCCTGATCTGTAATACTCGCGAAAAAACTTACTTTGCAAATTATTAATGTTTATCTTTTTAAGTAAAGCGTTAAAAAAATCTTTAGACTTCTTACTTCCTCCCGTAAGATATAGATTACTCATGGAAAATTCTGTCATGAGATCTATAGTATTTCTAAAGACTGAAAAGTTATAATAGGCCTTCTGGCAAAGCACTATGGTGTCCCTTATATCAAGACTAGAGTTACTGGAAACCCCTTGGGTATAGCGAAATGGGATAATACCGTCTTCGATATTCGAGTACCTGTCGGTTCTTTCTATTGATCCAGCCTTGTTGCGCCGCGTCCTAGTGGAAGCGAAAGACTCCTGAAACCCTTCTCCGGCCATTAGAGGCTCTTTAAGAGACTTTTCTTCCTTAGTTTTTCTTGTTACGGCCATATTTAATTTAAAATTACACCTAATTAATCATTCTTGGAACAAAAGTAAAGTTAGCTTCTTCAACCTTTACGTCCCTAAGGTCATTATAGGCCTTTACGGCCCAATTGCCTAACATTAACGTTGTATAATTATCTCTTCTGGCCCTGTTCGCAGAATTACTTCGGCGAAGATGCTGGGGGAGGTCGAAGGTTTGTGTTCCTTTGGCTGTCGACTTTACCTCGATCAAAGCGCATTGCTTCTTAGTTTGGTAAATTAGATCGTCTTGAGTCTCGATTA
>Ga0208299_1003151_pt1 | contig 10530 bp, 2 predicted proteins | sample 15_taG_FD_184089 | JGI IMG/M metagenome (GOLD analysis project Ga0208299, IMG submission 184089) | Marine viral communities from the Subarctic Pacific Ocean - 15_ETSP_OMZ_AT15312 metaG (SPAdes) (version 2) | ecosystem: Environmental > Aquatic > Marine > Oceanic | place: Pacific Ocean | collected...
TACCGAGTTTACTTCTCTGTTCTTTAGTAAGATCATTCATATCTGCTGGTAGTCCAGAGTTTTTCTTTAACCACTCTAAAGATATATCTTGATTTACTACTTTGAATCCTTGTCCTTCTAATCCTAATTTACTAATAACATTACCCTTCCCACTACCAGCTCCACCAGCCAAGAATATAACTTTTCTACCAGGTTGTGGAGTTCCGTCTAGATTAGGTATCGTAGCCATAACTCCAGACTTAGTAGTAGCTAAAGTATCATCAAAATCCCAAGTGGTCATACCTTGAGATTCTGTATTTTCATTTATTGCCCTAGAGTTATTTATAGCTTTACTATATTTAAATTTATTTTGAATTCCTAATATAGTTCCTCGTGGACTTCCGTCCGCTTCTATATTGTATATCTTATCAAACGTTTTACCATCAAATCCCATAATAGACGAAGGAGGTATACCGCCACTAGGCTTTCCAGTGTTTGGATCTATCGCTGCCACTACATCTGGATGAAAATATCTATCTAAAAATGAATTATCTATTAAATTCCAAGTATCCCAAGAATTAGTTTCTAAATCCCAAACTCTACCCATAGTTTTAGATCTTCCTGACTTAGCAATTTGAACTTTATCGTGATAATTATCTAAGGCTATTAATTTGTAATTTTGCTGAACAAGAGCGTACGCGGTGTTAAAATCGTATCCATGTAAAGCGGCATCAAGAAGGTATAAATATGATTTCGTAGCCATCATAGCATGTTCCCATTCGTAAAACTTGAATCCTTTTTCTTTTTTATTAGTGCTTACTTCTCCGCCCTTTAGTTGCGCGGCGCCAATTGGATTTATTGAATAACCTATCCATTCAGCACCCATTCTTTGTGGATGTTTAACGTTGCTTCCAGTAAGAGAAAGATAATTACCCCAAACTTTAGCAGCTCTTTTATTTATCTTGCCCGTAATAGGATCGCGTAAAGATTTAATAATTCTTTGCCACATCTGCTCGTGCATACTAAGATGTACGCCGTTCCAAGTTTCGCGAGTACCATCATCAAATGCTTTTGCAATGCCTTTTTTACCTTCTCCAAATTTTTGACCATAAGTCGGTCCATAAGAATACTTAGCTCCCTTTCCTTTTAATTCTGTACCATAGTTTAATTTACCTTCGAACAACTTATCTCTTTTGCGTTTAAAGTAATCTGCTATGCTTATATCCTTACCATTCTCGTCTTTAATAATAGCCGCTCCTCCTTTTCCTTTATATTCAGGTAATATTCTTTTACTAGGAAAAAGAAAGCTCGGAAGCCCACCAAAGAATTTTTTAGAAAATGTAGGTATCATTATTTCTTTTACAGCATCAAAGTATTCGTCTATTTCTTCTCTAGTACGATGTCTATACATTCCCTCTTTAATGTGTAAATTCAGTAACTTATTTGCGTTACCTCGTTCACTCATTTCGAACTCTATATCTATTTGGCTAATATCAAGTTCGGTTTCGTATGTTTCTTGGTTTGGAAAAAGTTGTTGGCTATAAGCTATTTTTCCTTGCGCAGATGTTATATTTGCTATTTGTTGTTTTATTAAAACTTGTTTTTCCTTAGGACTTAATTTTGCTTTAGTTTCCAAAGCTCTTTGTGCTGCTGACAAAGCTGTTGTTTGTGCTTGGAAGTAAGCTAATCCTTTCAAAAATTGACCTATTCCTCTGTTGTAATTATTTAATTCACCACGAGGCGTTATACCAGCTTCTTCTCTTGCTTTTTGTATAGTTTGCTCTGTAGGATTTATAAATTCAGGTTTTATTTTCCAAAGACCTACTTGACTTGTTTTTCCTCTAGATCTTTTTTGTTTACCAGTTATGGAATCTATTACTGGATCATAGAAATATTTTAAAACCCTACCTTTCAAACCTATAGCTCTACCTAATACTTCTTTTGAAACATCTATATTTTCACCGATTTTATTAACATCAGCGTCTTCGCTAGTAACATTAAACTCAGGTAATATCCTTATTGTTCTTCCCATATTGTCTCCAGCGTAAAAATCTTGGATATTCCCAGCTTCAGAAGCCTCAGGCACGCCAATTAAATCTTTGTCATGGTTAAATTGTGCTTGTGTTATCTTATCGCCAGCTTTAACAGATTTCTCTTTATTAATTTTACCATCTTTATCTATCCAATTCCAGTCTTCAGCGTGCACTATCTTTTTAGCATACGTCAAATTCTTGTCTGGATCAGTTACTTTTATTGAAGGAACATCGAATACTTCTTTAGCTATTTTTCCAGTATACTTATCCGTAACTTGCTTGTATGTATCTCCTTCTTTAATTGGATCAACTATAGTTGTAATATTATCAACTTTATCAGAAACTTTATCAAACTGAAGTACGTTTACTTTAGGTTTAATTTTACCAGTATCTTTTTTGGTTTTCACTGTAGTATCAGCTAGTTCTTGTACTAACGGAGAATCTAGACTAGTCATTTCAAAACTCATGTTCTTAGCCTCTTCGTATATCTGCTGCGCCTTAGGACGCATAGTATTAGTCACGTAAGTAGAAAACTTAGATGTAGTAGGATCAAATCTTTGTACAATACCTGGTAATTCGGCTCTAGCAGCACTAACAACGTTTTCTCTCGCGATATCACCTTTTCTAGTATCGTAATTTATAGCGCTTAAAGAAAGTAAGTCAAACTGATTTGTTAAAGCTTCGGTTGCTCCTCTAACTTCTATTTCTTTACTAGAAGGAGATTTTATTACTTCTATCAAACTTTCAGGCGTAAACAATTCCGTATCTTCATAAATCGATTTAGAAAACCTCACGTCGTCGCTCAAATCAAACGTGCCGTCATCATTTTGCTTCCAACCCATTTTCTTAAGCTGGCTAGCGTAAGAATCACTATTTGCTTGCAGGATACCACCTACCTTAGCTCCCTTTTTAAAAGTTGCTTCCATACCTTTACTAAGCTTACCTTTCTCTGCGGCTTTGTTAAAGTCTCGTATAAAGTTAAAAACATCTTCTGGTTTTTCAAAACTAACTCTAACACCAGCAGCGGAAAACGTTCTTCTAATCATATCACCTATCTTAGTAAACATAGTTTCTTCAAATGTTATTTCCCCTGCCATTAGAGCGTCAGAGAATAAATTTAAAGTTTCTTCCGCTGATATTAAATCACCTTCTAACGTGCCGTCTTGGTACATTTGAATCTTTTTTCTAAAATCACTATTCCTAACGTTATTAGGATTTATGTTTAACAAATAAGTAGAAAGAGCTCTACCAACAGCTAGTTTTGTATGTGGGTTATTATTAAACGTTTTTCTTAAAAATCTATGTAGAAATTCGTGCACAGCAACATTTCCTGCTCCTAGCGTTAAAGACGCGTTTTTATTGATAACTATAGTGGTTCTTCCATCTTCTCCAATTACTTCAGTAAACATACCGTGCGTCCCCTCCATCCTCATGTTATCAACCTCGTTTTCTATTAATTGATCGACCATTTCCATGGAAAAAGGTACTATTGTTGTTTTTCCTTTTTTATCAACTAGTGTGACCGTCAACTTTGCTAAATCTTCTGCTGAGATTTCTTGATTAGTTTCTACATCTACAAACACTTGTCTACCTGTTTCAAGGTCTCTAAATGTTTGTATTCCAAAATTACTTCTTAAATAATCATCTGTCTTATGTTGTCTAGTAAACTCTTCAACTTCTTGTGTAGTTCCCATCTCTAAAATAGTCAGATTTGGATCTATTTTCTCCGCTATTTTTAATACATTATCTAGTAGTTTTCTATAAAGCGGTTTTGTTCTAATTTCATTAACGACATCTAACACTGGATCAAGTACGTTACTTATATCGCTTTTAATAGTTTTTAATTCGTTCTTAAGTTTAGAAATTTCATTTAAAGTTTTCTTTTTATCTTTTGTTGGTTCGTTCTGAAGTTTTTTAATTTTGTCCTCAATTTTTTCTTGCTCCTGTTTTAAATCAGTTACAGTGTTAGCAACCTCTTCGCTAACTTGAGACATAACCTCGATATCATTAGCCGTTACCGCATCGTTAAGAGTATTTCCAAAGTTAGATGATTTTACTATTCCTTCAAGATCAGTTCCTAGTAATTGTTCAGCTGCTTCAGCTCCTTCGTAATCATTATTGATTTCTATTTCAGTATCTATATCAATCAATCCTTCTTCCTGTAAAGTTGTTATAGCTCCTAACGCATCTTGCGCGTTATCATACTTGAATACCGTACCATCTTTAAGTGTTATATTGTAGCTTGGGGGAAATTTTTTCCCACCGATCTGATTACCTATAACTGTTTTAACCTTACCAGCTGTTCCCATGGTAAACTGCCCGCCAATAACCGCTATAGCTGTGGTTTCAAACCAATCCCTATCAAGCCCTGAAAATATAGGTCTACCATCAATAACGCTATGTCCTGGTTCCGCTAGAAGTTCTTCTGCAAATTCCCCAATAGCACCATCAAAACCACCTTGTCTTTTAAACCAAGCTACTAGTTCGTCTCCGTCATCTGGACCAAGACCTAACATCTTCATTGTTCTACCTACTATAACTCTTTTAAACCAATTTGGATTATCTATCATTTCCTTAGGTAAAACTTTTTTACCACGGAAAACAGCTCCAAAATATTCTGTAGAATAATCTACCCAAGTATGAGCCCAAGCATTAGCAAAAGCTTCTGCGCCACTTCTAGTTTCGTCGTATCCAGTCTCTGGATCCCATCCAAATTCGTGTGGCTTTAATCCATTCGCATCCTCTGTAGGAAATCCTAGTCTATCTATTTGCATTATGAATTCCATACCATTATCAACACCATCAACAGTAGTCCAAACATAATTCATTTCAGGGGTCATATTCTCCCAGTATTTTTTATCTATTCTTCCTGATCCAACGGTTGATGTTTGAAAACCTGTTTGTAGTAGGAACCCAAGTGTCGATGCTGCACCATCTTGTATAACGACGCTTGTAGGTAATTTAGTGACACCTTTAATCTTCATCCATCTATCAATAGTCGCTTGACTATGGGTTACAAAATTTGAGCCAAGTTTTATTTTAGTGGCACCTGAAATAAATCTACCAACACCTCTTGTAGCTATCATTTCGAAAATAAACTTAAACATTTCCTTACTACTTTCTCCCGCGTTGTAAGCGTTTGAATATTTAGAAGACGTACTCACTACTTGCTGTTTCATAAGATACATTTGTACTAATTTATCTTCTTGAGCAGTTCTATATTCTTTCATATCTAACCAATTTATCTCCTCGTTCGTCTGAGCGTCAAAATATTTTCCATTAACCTCTCGCATTGACTTTTTATTGGCTAGATTAGCAATATATTTCTGATCTGATCCAGCCTTCCAATCAGAGTATATTGGTATCCATTCTGTTATATGCTTACTAGTAACACCATTAAAATAATTCTTTAATAAATTCATAGCGCCATGTCCGTGCGCAGCTTCTGGAGAATCTAATATTTCCTCTACGTTTTTTAACAATAGTTTTTGAGTCTCGTTTAACTCAAGTTTTGGATTGTCTATTAAAAACTGTTTTAATTCTCTTTGTGTTTCTTCTGCCCATGATCTTATTCCAAAATCATTTGGTTGGAAGTTTTTATCAAAAGATACTTTTCTATAAACATTTAAATAAAACTCTCTTCTTAACTCATCTACCTCCTCTTCACTTTTAGTAATATCAAAAACAACTTCTAGTTTTTTCCATTCCCTATCAACTATAGATTTTTTAAGAGGGAAATCAGCCATGTGAAACTCATCGCTGTGCATTGCTTGAAAAGCATTTTTATATGTTTCCGGTTTTATCAAACGTAATTCACCAAGTACTTGATCTATGTGTTCCGCGTGGAATTTAGCGAAACCATCTTGGAAAATCACGTCTAGTTCAGCAGCTTTTTCTTCTCTCCAAGCAGAGGTTATAGAAAGTAATTTATTATTATAAATCTCATTATAAACTTCAATATACTCATCTTCAAGAACTCCTACTTCTTCAACGATATTAAATTCAATTTCATCCATTTTAATTGTAGCTCGTCTAACTATCTCGTCTGTATATTCTTCATCCGTACCCTTAAACAAGTTTCTAGGATAATTTTTTACTTCTTCTTGAACTAATTCGTTTCCTAATTTTTCTACGTTAGCATTCCAGTCGCTTATTATTTTATCTATTTTTTCTAAATGCCCAGCTACTTCTGTATCTACTATTTCTAATTCAGTTTCCTTATTTAATTGTTCTCTATTTTCTAATTCAGCATTTTCTAAATGAGCAGTAACTTGTTGTTTGTAAGATACTATAAATGGTTCAAATCTATCCACGTATCTTTCGTTCATAAGAGTAGTAACCTCTTCAGATTGAAGTTCGTTTATTATATGATCAGAAACATCTTGTGCGGTTAAATACTCTCCTTCAGCTTCACGATATGTTTCTACGTCCTGACCTTCTTCTATTTCAGCTGTTTCTTCTTGTACTTCCCCCTTCCTTTTTGTTTGTTCGTCTATTGTAAATTCTTCCCTAGATAACTCACCGAGAGATACAACTTGTTCTCCTACTTGAGTTTTATCATCTTCATCAAGATAATCTGTGTCATCGATATCGAAAGTGGATTTGTTCCTGAGAGACTCAGCCATTTCTGCGTGGGATGAAAGATGTTCGTATTCTGCAAATTGATTGAAATGTTTTTTAGGATCAAAACCAGATGATGGTCTATACCAAAACGTAACCCCATTCACTGTTGCTTGCTTTAAGTGGGATTCAGAAAAGTTTCTAAAAATACCATAATTTACACCAGAAAGATTCTCCATTTTTGTTCTACCTTCAAATGGATCTTTCATATCTAGATCATTTAGAGTCACACCAGTATAATCTTCATGTCCAGGCGCTAGTTCATAGTAATTATTATTAGGACCTCCTAATGTAACTTTTGTTAATTGTGCTGGTTCTTTATGAGACACTTTTTGTATACCCCCTCTACTGTCACCTTGTTCAATAGTCCAATTTGATACGAGACTAGATCCAGCGGTGAACTCTTCTTTGAGACCATCATTCAAACTTATAGTTTGCGGATTAGATTTTATTCGATTTAATAGATCGCTAATTTTCTCTTTTGTTTCAACACCATCTTCCTTTATAGTTAAAGCGTTTCTATTATATATACCAGAATACATATCAGCTGGATCTTCGTATTCGCTAAGTAAGTATTTATATACATCTGCCTTTGGAGCGTTAGGAAATACAAAATTTAAATATTCCTCGTAAACAGATTGCATAGTATTAGTTGAGCTAGGACTATACTCTGTAGGTAAGTTTAGTTTTAATTCTTCCGTTTGATTTGACCAAGATTTAGTAATAACAAGTACGTCCATACCATCTGCGAGTGTGTAATCAAAACTAAAAGTAGTTTTTTCATCTTCATGACCAGGATAATAACCACCAGCTTTTTCCCATTCTTTATGGAGAGTATTTAAAGTTTCTGCTAAATATTCTTCAACACCACCGCCAGTACCAATAAGATGATGAAATTTTAAATCTTTTCTTCTTTGTTTAGCGGTACTTGCAAACTGAGATCTATCTGCGGATATCTTAAGAAAAGCATCGTAATCTATAGCTCCACCTAGCTGCTTTGGAAAGTTTACTTCTGTTCCGTCAATATCTGTTGACATCCATACGTCGCTTTCTGCTGTTTCTAAAGCAGTTTGTCCAATAATTTCCATAGTAGCACTAAGACCTGAGAATATTTTTCCTACCGCCTGTCCTCCTACTTCTTGTAATTCTTTTTCGAACGGAGAAAGAGGAATGTAAATACCATCTTCCATTGTCATTTCATTTACAGTTCCACTAGAAGACACTTCGTGTGGAGTAAATATACCGTCTTTATTCATTTTAAAGATGATACTCCCATTAGATATTCCCTCTACAATTCTTTCTTTGAATTCTTTTTTATCGCTACCCATCCAATCTTTATCTCTAGTCGCTAACAACCCACCTACCGGGCTAGTCCAATCGTCATGGAAATAAGTATCGTATAATACATAAGGATCAACCATCCCTGAAGTTATTTCATTACCATCACGATCAAACGATACTATTCTATCGCTTTTAAACGCTTCAAGAATATCTCTTTTATTGCTCTGTGAAGCATACTCCGAATAACGCTCGCTAGTAAGCATGGATTTAGTTTCTATATCTCTAAATTGAAGATTTTTAAATTCGTCCGAAGCAAAAAAACTAAACTTATGTTTACTCCAAAGATCTGCTGACAACCTTCCCCAACCACGTCCACCAGTAGCATCTTTTCCTTTTACTCTGTTTATCCAATCTTGAAAAGCGTATTCTAATTTAAGTTTATCATGTTTTTCTAAACCAAGATAACTTCCAGGAGAGTTAAATCCAACTCTTAAAATATCACCAGGTTTATATTCTATAGTGTAGTCTTTTTCTGATTTCGGGGAACTACTTAGAGGCACGTCTTCTTTCCCTTTAGATAATTTAAATCTATCTCCTAGTTCTAATACTTCTACTCCCATTTGTGTCTCGCCTTTTTTACCTTTTTTGAAATTTGCTAGAAACACTCCTTTGTTACGATCGTTACGAATACTACTCCCGCTCCAAGGATACACACCCTCGTCAACGTGGTCAGGATGAGCAGAACTATCGTGACCTTCGCCGTAAGTTACGTCGTGTTGAGGATCTGCCGTCTTATGTCTTAATGGTGATTTAGTTATTCCCATATTATTTATATTCGTTTAGCGTTGCTTCTATAAATTTCATTAGATCATCTTTAATATTTGGATCATTTTTTATTAAATCTTGAGCTATAATATTTAACATTTTCTTTTCGTTTTCTGATCCTATAGCGTATTCTTTTCTATATTCCCCATATAACTTCTTGAAATCATCTGGAAACAAATCTTCTCTACTTAAATACCAATCAATAAAATTAGCATCTTCCCCATCTTTACCAACAAAAGATGAGTCAAACATAAATGCGGTCATCACGTTTTCACCACTAACGTCGTCAGTTCCACTTTTAAATAATTTTTTAATCATACCTAGGGTTTTTCGATATTCCCCCATGAACACATCATCAGGTGGTTTGGTTCCGTCTTTATATGGTTTTACTCCAGACAGTGTAGGAAATTCTTCTATAAGAGAGATAACTTCATCTCCATCTGACGCACTTGGCACGCTTAGTAAGTTTTCAAATTCATCCATAGTTATAGGATCTCCTTTTGGACCTATAACCATCGGATTAAAGTTTTCGTCAAATCCAAAATTCATATTAAACTCTTGCATTTTAGTACCAATCTGTACCCCGTCATCATTGTAAACTGGTTGAGCAACACTATATACTTGATCAAATTCCCCCGCGGCATATGAACGTATCCAGTTTTCTACATCTGGATCAAGAGACTCTGTAAGACCTTGTTCTATCATTTCTGCCATTTTTTTCTTTAAATCTTCTAGTTTTAAAGTCCCTTTTTTCATACGCTCTACAGTTTGCTGTTTTGTTTCTATAGAGTCTGGGGATTGATCTATGTAACTTTTTATTATATCTCCCCAAGGAGTAATGTCTGTTTCAGTTCCTGCTAACAAATCATTTAAAGCGGCTTTATTTTTTGCTTGATTATTTTTTTTCTCTATTAAAGCAGTTGCTACAGAAGATATTCCTTGTATATATCCAGAATAATCTATTTTTGTAGGAGCATATCTTTGCCCCGCTGCTTGTATTATTGTTTGATTCGCTGCCATATTATTATTTTATAAAACGTTTCTAACTTATATTGCCTAAAAACCACCCTCCTTCCGCGTCCTTATCGAAGCTCCAATCCGCACCTACAGCTGAGCTTAAAAGATCACCTACTCCCCCGGTTATTTGTCCTCTAACGCCTCTTATGTTTTCAATACCTGCTCGTGCCCCACCTATTCTTTGACCAGCCACTCCCATTAGCGTACTCATTTTATCTAACTCAAATTGTCTGGCACCTTCCATGTTGGCTATTTGTATTTGTCTGTCTTGGGTGTTTAATCTAGACTGCTCTTGCATTTGCATTCTTCTGTTTTGTTGTAATTGTTGCCCTATAGTAAGTTGCGTTTGCTTAGCCTGATCTTTAGCTTGCGTGCTTAGTGATTGGGCTAAACCAGCTATTCCAGAAGATCCAGCAGCTCCTCTCATGCCCTGCATTATATTCGCTTGTTGTTGTTGGAATTGTTCTCTAGCGTAATCAGCTGCCTGAGTATCCACCGTTAAATCTTCAAATATGTTTTCTTGCTTCAAAGCATCTGCATCTAAGGGTTGGAACTCAGATTTTTCATAATCTGCTAAACGTTGGTCGAACTCTTTGTTATATTTAGCTAATCTAGCCTCTTCTTTTTTTTGATCTCTACGGAGTCTTTTATCTTGTTTGTTCGCTTGCCACAATCCAATTCCTAAAGCAGCCGCTTGCAACCAAAACTTAAAAGGACTTTTTTTATTTTCTGCCATATTATTCTATTTTATGTATTTATAGTTACACTTTTTGTG
>Ga0208299_1003154_pt1 | contig 10523 bp, 24 predicted proteins | sample 15_taG_FD_184089 | JGI IMG/M metagenome (GOLD analysis project Ga0208299, IMG submission 184089) | Marine viral communities from the Subarctic Pacific Ocean - 15_ETSP_OMZ_AT15312 metaG (SPAdes) (version 2) | ecosystem: Environmental > Aquatic > Marine > Oceanic | place: Pacific Ocean | collected...
GAATTTAGTTTACCTATTAATGATAACTCGTTTATGCTTATTGAAAACTCAAGTGAAGTTGTAGAAGATGAAAAGTTTGATTACTTTGATAAGTGGATGAACGACTTAATTAACAGAAATGGTACAACTGATTACTAAATTTACAATGTAAATACGATTACCGTTGGATAATATAATTGAATAAACAAATAAATTGAGAAGTATTAACTTTGTGTGAAGTGCTGATTAGCACAAAGTGTCTCGAGTCGTAGTTGAGCATCATTTAGCGACTTATAAAAAATGCGAATGGCAAAGTAGTAAATGGTAATATCAATGTGATATGTGAGTTCGATTCTCACCACTACTACTAAAATAATTAAATAAAATGGTAGAAGTAATAATAATACTAATAGCATACGCTTTTGGATTCATGAGTGGTATGATAAGAGAAAGAATAAATGAGTAAAAGAATACACATAAATAAATATAAAGATAATACTCACTGGAGTGTAGAAATAGAAGATAGTTATGGAAAAAGACATCACTTAGGCTATTATAAAGCATTATTACCAGAAATAATGAGTGAAATTGAAGCAGATGCAGAAATGTTATGGCAAAACGAAGTAAAACCTAAAGAAGATTTGATGGGTAAAGCAATAGCTGAAATGGTAGAATTAGATAAAAAGAAATTTCGCTTCACAGATAATATGGGAAATCATAGAGATGGATTAGATTAAAATATAAAATATGGAGAAAGTAGATAGTACAACTATACTTGGATTTGGTGCAATTATACTAAGTACAGGTATGTTAGTCGGAATGATGATGAGTAATCAACAAAATTATGACTTAAAAGAATTAGTGAGACGAGATATAACTAGTTTTAAATTAGATATGCTTGAAGATGTATATAATGGAGTGGTTGACAGTACTGCTGCTAGCTACTACATACATAATTTTAACGTTATACTCGATCAACTAGAAGAAGAAGAATATGAATTAGAAAATATATACTATTATGAGTAAAAAAACAATGAAATATCTTACTATATTAGACTTTAGCACAGGATTAGTGCATCAATTAAGTATAAAAGAGTGGGATATTGACAATGAAACGTGTGAAGAATTTATAAATAGATTAGGATTTGACCATTCTAATTGCCAATGGATGGTTCACTCGCAAGGTGGAGTGCAGTTTGATATTTAGTAAATACAAACAAAATACGAACACTAATGGATAATATATACAGATAAAATAAATAAATATGAATAGAATAAAATTTTTAAAAGAAGACTATATTCAACTAGGAAACCAAGTGTATAAACCATATAAAATATGTGATATACCATCAAACTTTGGCTGCATAGCAATGTTTAAAGATGAAAACGGTATTCCAACTAAAGATGGAATTAATGAGTGGTTTAACTATAAAGGATATACTTATATTTTTGATAAAATAGCAAAATAATGAACAAAAAAGAATTAAGGAAAGAATTAATAGAAATCTCAAATGAGGCATATGGTTATCTTAAAGAATATATAAAAGATAATGAAGAGGGTATTAAAAGTATAAAAGAATTTGACAATTGTATAAGCGCAGAATCAGATATGTATACAATTAGAGTATATGATTTAGCACAATTGCAAATGGCTGAAAGATTATTAAGTAAATTAAAAGAATAAAATTATGAATAGAAAAGAATACAATAGCGATCCAAGATACGCTAAAGTGCTAGAACAAATGGATTTATTAGGAATAATGGATGTTAGCACGACTAGACAAAGTAAAAATGGTACAATAATTTGGAAATTACCAATCAAAAACAACTGGCCAGGAAATAGAAAGAATGCGACTTACATTGAAGTGGGTAGTTTTGCTAGTGGTTATGTAAGAAATAACAATAGTGGATATAGTAATTATCAACTAAATAAAAGATGTCAGAACAATCCAGAATATTATCCAGAATATAAGTGGGTTTATAAGAATGGAGAACCTGATCACCAAGTTAAAACAGGTAAATATTTAAAATGGACTACTCGTGGGTGTAAATTAATGCCAATAGAAATAGATAGATTAGAGTATTTAATAAGCTATTGTCTCAAAAACTATTATATTAAACACGCTAATATGGTAGCAAATGGTGATTTTATACCTAAATGGATGTATGAAGATAAGTGTAACGAGTGTAATAATGAGTCACATGAAGTAAAGATCCAAGTAAATGGACATAAATATAATGTAAGCGAGTGGTTTAAATAAAATAATATGGAAAAGAAAATATTTTGGAGCGATAAAGCTTCACCAAATCAAAAATATAGTGGTGGATACTATTTCAGAGCGTTTGACTTAGTTAAATTTATGAAATTAGTAGAGAAAGAAGAAGGAGAAGTAGTCGGATTAGAATTTGAAGACAATAATGTAAATGTAATAATAAAAGCAAATGATTAAAAGATTATTTAGAAAAAAGTTAAGTCAAGACGAGAAATTATTAAAAAATATAGAAAGATATGAGCAAGAAAAGAAAGCTGAACAGCAAGAATCCCAAATATTGGGACAAAAGCAAGTTAAATACACCGAAAATTAAGAGAAAAGAATTAATTAACGAAGTAAAAGGTTGTAAAATATATGCAGTTTGGCTAGATAATACAAACTAAATACGACATAAGTCGGATAATATAATTAAATAAATAATAAATAAAATGACAGAAATTACAAAAGAACAATTTGAAGCGTACGTAGACGTACAAGAATCTGGGGTTACTAATATGTTTGATGTTAGAACAGTTAGTGATTTATCAGGATTAGACAAAGAACAAATCATGAAAATCATGAAGAATTATGGTGAGTTAAAAGAAAAATACGATGAATAAAATAGATTTAGAAGTAAAAATTGAATCATTAAAGAAAATGGTTCTAGATAGTCAGCAGTCGACCTCAAATTATACAGGTCAATTAGCGGAAATGCAAAAAAGATTAGCAGATGTTAACAAAGTAGCGTTATTACCATCACAATTTGATGATATAACTGAAGCGGTTGAAGAAGCTGTAGGTGAATATGATTTCACTGATACAGATAACTTTGAAATAGAATATGGTATTGATTATGATGGTAGAGTGCATTGTGAAAATCATGATTTTAGAAATCGTGAAGATTTAATAGAAATGGTTTGTAATAAAGTATATGCATTATTTGCAGAAGCCGAACTACCTGAAGATGAGTTTGACAGAACAGAAGCTGATAATCATAAACCAGTAGAATAATATAAGTGTAATTTGCTAGATTACGTATAAAAAATGAGTTATTCTTTAGAATAATGGAAATCTAAATACGATAATCTCCAAATACACTTACGAGGTGTGGGTGGTTCAACGGTAGGATAAAGCAGATTAGTTAATAGTGAATGTTGTGTGAACAGCTGAGTTAACTAACGAACCACGCCTACCCCACCTCGAAATATACGAGAGTGAATAATGTAGAGAATAAATGTGGCCGAACGGTGGGAAGCAATACTAGTATACTGAACACTACATTTATTCACCTCGTTTTATAAAAGTCGTGATGTGGAATATTCACGCAAAATAGTGTGCGCGAGACGTGTATCCACCTAGCAATAGCTCTGGAATCTCACTCGCATGACACTTGTCTCTCTGACCTAGACTCAATCTAGACACACTAAGAGACTGGAAACTAGGTATGGAGAGTAAACCCGAAAAAGGTGTGACTCGCTACTACTGACGGGTATGAGGTTCGATTCCTCACTAGTTACAAATGGTCTGGTAGTTCAGCTGGTTAGAATATCCGCCTGTCACGCGGAAGGTCGCGAGTTCGAGTCTCGTCCAGACCGCTAAAATAAATAATATGAGAAGATTAATATACGACATGTACTATGCTGAAGAAATCAGTGTAGATATAGCTATCAAGCTATTAGATAAATTAAGTAAAATTAGAGATAAAAAAAGATATTAAAATGAGCAAATTAACGAGTAAAAAAGTAGAAAAGTATGTTAAATGGAGATCAAACCAAGATTTGAGACATTGTCCTGAAGCTGTTGCTGCAGCTTGCAATGATATGATGAGAAAATTTAACAATGAATTTGAAGGTGATTTAGATGCTAAAGATTTAATGAAATTATTATTCTTTAACGATCCAATACCTCAATTACACACACATAGCTATGGTTTTAACACAGCTACAGGTAGAAATATTATAGAAACATTAAAAATGAAATATTATGAGTACGAAGAATAAACAAGAGTTACCTAAATGGTTCAATGGAGAATTATATGGAGAAGGAGACACTGTACGGAACAGATTTTCCGGAGAAGAATATAAGTTAAACGCAATGGAATTATCTATGTATGATTTCGTTATGGGCGCAACTCAGATGGCTGAAATGGGTATATTTAATACACCACATCACATACAAGAGCTTAGAAAAGGTCTTGATTGGTTTAGAAAGAACAACGCCGAAGCTTATATGGTATTATTAGATTAAATTATGAGTACAAGAGCACAAATTAGATTCGCTACACGCGAAGAAGGTGTATCATTTAGTGAACACCCAGAGAAAATACACGCACAATTTTATAAACATAGTGATGGTTACCCTGAAGGACTAGGATTAGATATAGCTACGTCTATTATGAATCCTGAACCAATTAGTGGTTGGGAAATAGAACCGTTAACACATAAACACGGTGATTTAGAATATATATATTATATATGGCAAGTGGCAGGAAAAGAAACGTGGATAAGTATATTTGAAGTAGATAGTTATCCAGATGAATGTGAAACCTGTGGTCAAAAAGTAGAATTTGAAGACGCTTGTATATTTGTAGGATTACCAACAGATTTAATTAAGAAATACAAACTAAATACGAATGACTAAGGATAATAATAACATGACAGACAAACAATTAGACTCAATAGCTGCAAAAATTGTAGCACGAATGGTTAAACTAAAATCTATGGAAGATTGGTTTCATCACGTAAGCGAGTCTTCTGAATCATGGAAAGTATATGAAGATCTAGATTTAGATGAAGAAGCTGCTGCATATGGTGAATTGGCTAAACTAATGACGCTAATGGATATATGTAAACAAGATGAGGCATATGAAAAATGTGCTATTATAAAAAATAGAATAACAGAAACAAAGGCAATAATAAGAAAATATAAAAAATGAGAAAGAAACCAATGTTAGCGTATCCTGTTAGCACAAAACCAATAGATTATAGTAAACCAACATTTATACAACCAAAGTTAGATGGTGTACGTTGTCTTATACAGTGCGAACGCGATCCAGAAGGATGGGAGGGTAATATAATAAAAGCTTATTCGCGTACGGGTAAAGAATGGAAAAACATTCAGCATATATTATGGGAACTTAAACCTTTCTTTCAGAAACATCCTGATGTTATATTAGATGGTGAGTTGTATAACCACGATCTAAGAGATAACTTTGAAAAGATTATATCGTTGGTTAGAAAAACAAAACCAACAGACGAAGATCGTCTAGAGGCATCTAAATTAACACAATTTCATTGTTATGATATTATAGATGAGAAATTACCGTTTGATCAAAGAAATGAATTCATAAATCAATCACTAATGTTATTAGGAGATAGTATACATACTGTAGATACTTTGCAATGTTTTAAGCATGAAGAAGCTTTAGATGTTCATTATAATTTAAATCTTAAAAATGGTTACGAAGGTTCTATTGTTAGAACTAATGATACTTATCAATGTAAGCGATCACATAATCTTAGAAAGTTTAAAGACTTTCATGATGCTGAGGCTTATATCGTAGGATATGAAGAAGGCAAAGGTAAACGCGTTGGTCATTTGGGTAAATTTATTATGCAAGATGAAGATGGTAATAAGTTTGGTTGTCCACCTGGAAAAGGATATACGTATAAAGATATGAAGAAAATGTTAGAAAATATTCACGAATATATGGGACAAACAGCAACGTTTACTTATTTTGAACGAACTAAAGCGGGTAGTTATAGACACCCATTATTTAAATGTATTAGAAATTATGAATAGAAATGAACAACAAATGTATAAGGACATTAGCAACTTAACTACAGCTTTGACTAAATTAGTAAAGTTGATGGAAAAAATTATTAAGTACCAAGAAAATATAAAGTAATGAATAAAGAGTTGATAGAGCGTATAAGACAATTTAATGAAATTAAATATGGTAATAATGATAATGAAACAAGAATTGTTTTTGCAACATTGAAACCAAAGGGGACTGTGACAACAGCCCCTAAATAATATATAGTAATAGGCTAATGTCACACGATAGAGATTTAAATATACTTAATAGAAGACGCATCGTATATAGAAGAGATCCAATAACTGACATACCAACACAAGAGAACGAATGTTATATGTTCTTTGAAAGTGGTACTCATGAATGCTATACACTTTTCGCGTCTAAGGCTAAGATTACCACTTACAAGAGCTTGAAATGGCACTTGTTAGTATTGTGGTATTTAAACCCTAGTTTAGACCAAGAGGAGTTTATGGAAATAGCAGAAGTAGTATCTAGTAAACAACATGGATTTACTTCTTTTAAAATACATCCAGAACTTCTTAGAAAAATGGTATACGAAGTTAGTATGCTAGATTTAGATGAACCACCTAAAAATAAATTACGTAAAGTTATATTTAAGTGGAATAGTGGGTTGTGTAAAGAAGAGAAACTACGTATAGTGGGTGAATTAATAGGTAGAACTAAGAGAATACACGAAGATGATATTTATCAGTGCATGATAGATTTAAATGATATGGGCAAAAGAATAACGATAGGTAGAATAGCAGGACTACTAGATTGTTCTAGTAGAACGATACATAGAAATATGTGTACAGAACTAAAGCGAGAAAAAGAATTATTAAACCAACAATTAAACAATGAAACACTATAATATACAGAATTACATTAGATATAAGGAGGATTTAGAATTAACATTAGCAAGAATACCAAGCAGAAGTTGGAGTGAATACACAAGAAATGAACTCATAACAGTGTTCCTACCTCTTGTAGAAAATATAGCTAGAAAATTTGCTACATCACAACAAGCATCGGGAGTTATGGCTATAACAGACATGATACAAGAAGGTTCTGCAAACTTAATAAAAGCAGTAGATCGTATTGAATGGCAAACTATTAAAGATTCAGAAGATCAAGAGAAAACTTTAAAAAGTTTCTTTTCGAAACGAATTAAAGGCGGAATACGCAGGGCAATAGATAAGAATAGAGGACAAATGAGATTACCAGAACATGTAGTAAATAGTATACGCAAAAACTTTGGTAAAGATAAGAAAGCTGTAGCAATGTTTTTCAACTCTATATTTTTAAGTATTGATGCTGGACCAAGAGATGATAACGATTTGTTTTTACAAATAGAAGATAAGTCAGAACCATATAATCAAGAGTTTTTAAACATGTATTTAATTAGTTTACTTAAACAACATTTAACAGACAAAGAATATCATGTATTAAGATTAAGTTATGGATTAGATTGTGACAAGCATTCAGCTAAAGAAATAGCAAAAGAATTAAACATAGATGGAAGTGGCGCTTATGTACGTGTTTCGCAATTAAAAAAGCAAGCCGTAGATAAACTCGTAGAGAATGTAGACCACTCGCAAGTGCTTGATTACCTGTAGGTTAGATCAAGTGAAGATTGTAAATTTAATAAAAAACGTGTGATTATAGATATACACCAAATACCAATAATATGAAAGAACTAAACCAAAAATTAGCTATAGTTCAAACTAAACTTAAAGCTAAAAAATCTAGTTATAATGCTTTCGGTAAATACTATTTCCGTAAAGCAGAAGATATACTAGAGGCTATAAAGCCATTCCTACTGGAACAAGGCGTGTCAGTAATAATTAGTGAAGAATTACTTCCGTACGCAATCGGTGTAGAACACCCTGTCCCAACATTACAAACAACAGCAACAATATCAGACGGCGAAAATGCTATACACGCGACCGCCGTAGTGGGTGTAGACCTTAATCAAAAAGGTATGCAAACCGCCCAACAATTTGGTGCCGCATCTTCTTATGGTAAGAAATATGCGTTAGGTAATTTATTTTTAATTGATGATACCCAAGATGCTGATGGCAGCAACGATCATGGTAAAAAATCTAATGTTGTAAGTAAAATTAAAGAAGCAGCTAAAACAAATATAACTGCTGAACAAATGAAGAAGGCTAAAGAATATGTAGCCGCAGGAGGAGATGTTAAAGCTATTAAAACTAAATATAAATTAACAGCTACACAAGAAAAAGAATTAAATGAACAAAGCAAAAATATTAAAGAAGCTTAAAAATGATGAAGACTATTACGGAGAATTTGGTAATCAATTTCTATCCAACTCTCATGTTGGTAGATTATTAAAAGATCCGTTAAGAGCTTTTGAACCAAGTAAACCATCACCAGCATTTTTAATAGGTGGATATTTCCATACTTGTATACTTGAACCTGATAAACTAGAAAAATACAAAGTTGTCAAGTCTACAAATAGAAATACTAAAGCATATAAAGATGTTGCGGGTGGAGAGTTATGTTTACTTCAACAAGAGGTAGATGTAATTGAGTTAATGAGAGACAAGGTGATGCAAAACGATATATGTGCTGATCTTATTATGGGAAGACAAGACATAGAAAGAGTAGAATACGAAGTCCCAATGATAACAGAGTTATTCGGTAACAAATGGAAAGGTAAGGCAGATATTGTTAATCACGAAGAAAAGCTAATCATCGACTTAAAAACAACAGCAGACATTGAGAAGTTTCAATGGTCGGCAAGTAAATATAACTATGATTCACAAGCTTATATATATAGTAGATTGTTTGGATATGAGTTTCTATTTATAGTTATAGATAAAAGTACACATCAAATAGGAATGTTTGATTGCTCTCCACAGTTCTATGAACGAGGAGAAGAAAAGGTGCGTAAAGCAAGCGAAGCTTATGACTTGTTTTACAAGACCAAGGATTTTGATCCTAAACAGTATTTCATAAGTAAAACCCTTTAAACTAAAGAAAAATGACAAAAAGAATTTGCGATGTAACAGGTGTTAAAACTAACGCTAATAACTTCTACAAAAACCAGAGTCACATAAAGGCTGTAGATAATATTAGAAGAAATACTAATGTTACTAAAGATCAATTAACAAGAATGTTTAACCAAATAAATAATTACTAATATGGCAAGTATAATTAAAGCAAGTATTGACGTAAATAAAATCCCTAAGGATAAAATCTTTGTGGGTAAGAAAGGTAAATACTTACCAATCACAATTACGATTAACGACGAATTAGATCAGTTCGGAAATCAAGGCCCTGTAGTTGTAGAGCAAACTAAAGAAGAAAGAGATGCTAAAGCACCTAAGACTTATTTAGGAAACGTTAAAGTGGTATGGAGTAATGGAAACAATGTTGATCCAGCCCCAAGAGATAACGCTCCAGCTCAAGCAGCACCAGCACCAGCAACAGAACAAGACTTACCGTTTTAGATGCAGACAGAAGAGATCAATGGATTTTTGGTTGATAAGTTCAACCAACATGGCCTAAAAGAAGGCGCCACGCAGGGGATTTGTCCCCTGTGTTCGTCTAATAGGAAACCTAAGAATACTAAAGCACAATGTGCTTCTTATGATTGGGAACGTGGTCTCGGTACTTGTCACAATTGTGATACTACATTTCAACTTCATACTTATCAACGCAAGGGTGCTAGCGAGAGGGTCTATGTAAGACCTGATGAGCCCACCAACTTTAACGAGGTAAGTACGAACGTTGAGACGTGGTTTGGCACAAGAGGTATATCTAAACAAACATTACAAGACCTTCAAGTAACCGAAGGTCAAGAATGGATGCCTCAGACAAGTAAAATGGAAAATACCATTCAGTTTAACTATTTTATGGGTGATCAATTGATCAACGTTAAATATAGGGATGGTAGAAAGAATTTCAAACTATACAAAGGCGCTGAAAAAGTATTTTACAATATTAATAGTATTGTAGGTTATGATGAATGTGTAATTGTAGAAGGTGAAATGGATGTGCTAGCTTTACATGAAGCTGGTATCAAGAATGCAATATCGGTTCCTAACGGAGCGACATTGAACTCAAACAACTTAGATTATCTAGATAATTGTATTGATTATCTTGAAGATAAAACTAAGATAATATTAGCTGTCGATGCGGATGATGCTGGCCAAGCTTTAAAGCAAGAGTTTATACGTAGACTTGGTGCTGAGGTTTGTTATCTAGTAGACTTCAATGGACAAAAGGATGCTAACGAATACTTAGTAGAACACGGTCATGCAGAATTAAGAAATGCTATACACACCGCGACTCAGGTACCGTTAGAAGGAGTAACAACATTACACGATATACAAGATGAACTTAAAGACTTTGTTAAAAATGGATTCAAACCAGGATTCCAAGTCGGTCTGCAAAACTTCGATAAAATCTTTTCTACATACACTGGGCAGTTTATTACTGTTACTGGT
>Ga0208299_1003155_pt1 | contig 10511 bp, 8 predicted proteins | sample 15_taG_FD_184089 | JGI IMG/M metagenome (GOLD analysis project Ga0208299, IMG submission 184089) | Marine viral communities from the Subarctic Pacific Ocean - 15_ETSP_OMZ_AT15312 metaG (SPAdes) (version 2) | ecosystem: Environmental > Aquatic > Marine > Oceanic | place: Pacific Ocean | collected...
AGATCTCGATAAACTCCGCTGGACAACATTCTTTTAGGGTTGCCCCTTGTGCGTATACGGACGCGATATTTATATCGTCTCCGCGCAGGAGTGGGTGATAGGCCCAGGTTTCGTTGGAAAGCTGAACGTTATCAAGATCTTCGAAATGAAAAACGCCATCTTGGTAGATGGCGTGGCATTGGTTTTTAGAATCTAGGGTTTGAAACAATTTATCCTCGTGAAATTATACTTAAAATCTCCTCGTCCGCGGCCATGGCTTCGCGGCTTCGACGTGCTATCGCATTAATTTGACGTTGCTGGGGAGATCGCGGCGGTGTCGCACTAAAGGCGATGCGTTTGATTTGGCTTTGAGTATAGTCCAAAACTCGGTTGATGTCAACATTTTTCGTGAGGGCGTCGATCTCTTTTTCAATTCTTTTTTGTTCTTTATCATCCACTTTTAAATTAAGCTCTATTTTTCTAATGTTAAAAAATGTTTTTATCCAATAATTTTCTTTATACTTTCTTCTAAACTCTTCTTGTGTAATCTTCCGTTTGGGATAAATTATCTTCTTTATACATTTCTTTGTCTCAGTGTGATTAATATAATCGGGAAATAGATTTGTTAATTCAGTATAGAAATCAAACATTAATCTTTTTAGATTTTCTATCTCCACTTTGTAGGCTTTTTGATAATAGAAAGCATAAAAGTCTCTACGGAAAACAATTTTTGGCTCCTCTCCACTATCTTCAGTGTCAAAAGATGCTTTAATGTATTTCATAGCTGCTGACTGCATGATGGGGGAATTCAAATTCGCAATTAGGCGCCAAGGAGCATTTCTATCAATGAAAAATCCAAATTGCTTAACACTCTGATTCAATAAAACGAAGTTAGGATTCTCATAATACTTCTCGTATTTAGCAATAAGTTCATCGTGGCTATCACCCGATACTTCTATTGTTAATCCGTTGTGTAAAGAGTTATTAAACTTCGATGAGATAAACTTTTCTCTAGTAATTAAAAAATCTTTTCCAATAGTTTCTCCATAGTTGAAAAATTCTTGCATAAAATCATCAAAATTCTTTATTAAATCTACTTTATTAAAAGGAACTAAATAGTTTTGTATAAATAACTTTAAAATTAAATTAACAACTGAATCGTATTTGGGGGTGAGATCTTCGTATGCTTTCTTTGCCTCCATTTTCAGTAGGTCATTTGGTGGCAATACAAAAATACCCTCGGCGCGGCGCGAGGCTACAAAAGTCTGCAGTTCTACAAAGTTATCCGCAACAAAATTTAATGCGTATATCTTATTCCCAACACTTTTTAAGTTATTAGGATCCCGAAGTAACATCGCGTCTAAATCCGGATCATAATAGTTAAAACGAGCGGGTCGTCCCTGTAAAGTAGAATTTACCAATCCATAATTAACGGCAGATACAAAATCATAGGTTAATCTATTGGCGAAAGTATCTTTAAGTCTTTTAGATTTTTTTAGAGCATTTTTTGGTAATGTAAAAGGCATTGTTTAATTCGTCTCCCTCTCGATTAGTGATAGTTCCCCCTGACACCGGCGGCGGCGGCCTCGGCCGAGGCCTCAGCGTTGGGGTTATCCGAATCGGGCGAGCGGAGTACCCAATCGGAACCCTCAAGTTCGGTCGTTGTTTCATTCCCGGTGATCGGGCCGCCTTCGCCCGGGGACAAAGGCGGTGGAACGAACTCTTCCGGTATTTCAAGATCCGCTCCCGTCTCGGGGCGCCCAATCAAAGAAGACGCGGCTATATCATTGATTGTGAAAAGTTCCACTTGTGTAGTCGGTGATGCCTGATATACACATTCTAGTTTTGTTTCAAACATTCCAGAAGCCGCATCAAATTGATGGTTAGTGCGGGTCACAAAATAATATCCCCCTATTTGGATCAATCTTCCAAATAAAGTAACATCATTGTAATTATCAACATCTATACCCAGAGCATGTGTTGGGTTAAAATAAATATATTGCGCCGGATAGAGGAAAGGGGATCCATACAAAGTCAATGTCACATTATAGGGCTCCGCCCTAACGAACCCCAAAGCCTGTTGTGCCCCCAGTATCGCCACATCTCTCAAACCAGGAGTCTCTAATTTGCTGAAAGATGCATTTTTTAAAATGCCCCGGTCGCGGCCGAACTCAAACCAATATATTCCCCGGTCAAAGTCTTTCTCCTTCCAAGTTTCAATAGGATCATCTTCATTAATTCGTGGTTGGGCAATTGCTGGTTCATATGCCTGAAAAAGATATAGCGGCCGGGGTTGGTTAATGAGTTTATAGATGTGTTCTAATCCAGGTGGCAGATGACTAGGATTAGTACGGGGGTCCGGCATCAAAGTGGTTATATTTGGTATGAGTCTGGAATTATCTCCTAAAATTTCGGGTAAGTACTCCAAAGAGTGTTCGAAAGACGTAAAAACCACCTGGGCGCTGCGGGGCAGAGTGGCATCGTCTATAACTGCCGTTAGGGCATTCCTTTGGGAGAATTCAGAAACCAATTTCCTAACAAACGTCTGAAAGCCCATGTTGGTTCTCAACTTGAGAACAATTTCATCCATAAAAAATTCTCTAAATTGTCTGAGCGATATTAAAAGATCACAAACATTTAATAGAACTTTTCTATTATTAACAAAATCAGTAAAAACAATAGGGCCACTCATGAAATAGGGTTCCAAGTCCTCTCCGATTCCTTGATAGAGATTTTTTTCTCTCATTTGCCCTACAATTACATCTAAAATATCACCTAATCTAAAAAATGGCACCGTATATGCGTTATACCTATCGGCATCAAACAACAAACTAGCGGCAGTGTCTTCAGCGGTGCGACCAAGAAGATCTCGCGCGTTCTCAATTTCCTGGCCCTCAAGGGCGTTCTGGACGTCATCTAATGCGAAATATTTGGATATATCATGCCCCGAACTAGCATCTCCCTCATCGGAGCCCTGGGGTGGTGATAAAACTTCCAATAGGACACTAGCATTTGTTATTGATTCAATATTAAACTTTTGGAGTAATAAACCTTCCAGCGCATCCACCTCCTCTTGCTCCGTTCCCCCCTGTAATTCCTCGATCGCCCCTTCGAGGCTTTGATCTCGTTCCTCTAGAATTAGATTACGATCGAGTATTAGGCGATAAAGTTTTGTTGTTCGAAAAAGCTTATTTAAAAAAGAAGAATAATTATTTAAAATGTTTGATCTGCTTTCGGTAGCCACCAGCGCGGCAGCTAGGGTGTCAGAGCCGTCGCCGTCGTTAGACGACGCATTCATAAGTCTTAAACGTCGGGTGGATGCTAACTCTTGTTCATATCCGGTTAAAAAACTATCCTCGCTGCCCAATAATTGTAAAAGATTAACCGAATTTTCATTAAGAATAAAATCGATTCTTCCAAAAAATTCAACATTAAGTGTAAAAGAGCCATCATCGTTAAAAGAAAAAGTAAATTGAACTTGGTTTAAAACATAGGAAGTTGACTGTGAGTTTAAGTAACCGGCTACGGCGCGGATGTCAACATCTGAATGTTCAAATTCTGGATCCACTGCCCAACCCAGCTCTAAAATTATATCTTGTTTTCTTCCAGAGAAGTTATCTTGTAAAATAGGACCTTGAAACAGATCAATAAAACCATCAAGGGCAGGCTCAGCAGAAACTCTTTCAGCGGGGGCGCCATTTAAATTAGTCTGGTTATAACCACTCAAAATCAACTGAAACGGCGAATCATCATTAGCTTTTCCAAAATCTTCTATGTTTTCCGGAAGTAAATCTTTTAAACTCTGAGCAAACAAAGTTACATTGACGCGCTGCATAATTCTTTCGCTTCCTAAAGTGGAACCGAGGCTCTCTATACTAATACTTTTTACTCCATAACCGCCCCCTTTGCCAATGGTGTGGGGGTTGGTGAGGGCGGCGAGGGCTCTCTCTGTAAAATAATACTCTAAGCGTAATGGTACCTCGCTTTCAAATTCAAAACTGGATTGTTGACTATCGAAAATATAATTTCTTTTTTTGAATTTTACTTTGGGAACTATAGCCGATAATGTTTTATTGCTAGCATCGAACCACCTTTGAGCCCCGTGAGTCGCACCAAGAATCGAAGGAAGCGACGTAAAGTTCTCATCCGTTATCTGAACAACATTTCTTAATGCTCTAAAATTATAATCTCCTGTCTTATAGAGTTCAAATTGTTTTGTTATTTGAGGTGTTAAAGTAGCGAGTATCTCCCCCTCGCGATTAAATAAGTCTTCTACGCTTTCCAGCGGTTCGGCATCTGTTTCCACTTGGTCGTGGGGCGCCTTAAAACTATCATCATAGGTTACAAACGGATTAAAGCGAGCGGCGGTCTGTCCAGTTAACTCTTCAGACCGGCCAATAAGAGCTTCATAGTATTGAGTTGCAACCTCATCAGATACCCATTTGGGGCCACTGGAAATGGTAGATACGTCACCGCGTTGCTGGGCGCCAATAAGAGTCTGTGTTTCCCCCGGGGGTACCCCCTGGATGCAGAGGCGCTCGAAGACCACCACTCTCACTAAATTCGGATGGCGACGGATCCTCTGCCGTAGTCGCCCGATGCGGCGTTGCTCCCCAAGAGACTGCCTAACCTCAGGTCCGGTAGTTCCTAAGTAGTCTTCCAACCAAAGGCGCCTCGCATCGTTCTGCTGGGGGATGGGTGCAAGGCACTTCAAAATCTCTATATGCTCCTCTGACGTGGGTACCTGGCCGCCTAAAACATTAGCACCAAATACATTTTCTAAAAGGTCCTCGCGATTCCATTGGATCTCTGGGGCGGGCTTCTCCGCTAGGATACCATCATCAAAATTCCCAATTAACTCCCTAATGCTGTTTTGAAAGCCGCGATATTCAGAATAGACCCTATTGGCTACGCGTTGATCTGTCTCGTGTTCTGCCTGTAAAATATCTCTTGTTATAAGATGTAATATATTATTATAAACATTCTCTCCGGGGGTCGTCCTCCGAGCAGCGCTCCAGATTCGTTCCGCGATATCATCGAGCCTTTGAAAGTTCAGGTTTATATATGCCATTTTAGCCGTAAACCACCCGAAGAACCTCTTCAAGTGGCGACGGGATAAAAATCGTTTCACCAACAACAAAATGAGAATCTGTTGGTCTTTGATTATAAAAAGCAATCACCCACCACATTTTGGGATCTCCATAGTAAAAATCACCCAATTTAGCCAAGCGGTCTGAGCGTTGCCAGACATGCCTTTGAACGCTTAGATTTAATTTCTTCAATGAATTAAACTTTGCGGTATCGTATTGGATAATATTTTGTAACCCTCTATTTTTTAATATATCAAAATATAAAGTAGAGTCATTATTTAATTTTCTTCTTGTTGAATATCTACCCATTTTTATTAGCTCTCCGAGCCGGCGAGAAATACCTTCGAGGCGCGAAGCTCCGCTGGCGATAATGTAAGCTCATGGGGGGTATTGCCTAGGCGTCGTGATTGGCGGCGTTTACGGCGGTCGCTGCGGCGTTGTTGCCTGCGTTCGCGGCGTGGGCGCGACCGGTCTTGGCCTCCGTCGCCGCTCACCTCTTCAGCAACGCTTGTAGGATATCTTTCATAAAAAAGCTCGCTTTCTAACTGAGCCATCGCCTCGGATCCCCTAGCACCATACCCTATAGGGGGTGGATTTTGTCGTCCATCAAAATCACCAAATATTCTGTTAGCGCCCTCGTTGTCATTGAAGCCCATTATTTGTTCATGTATGATGTTTAACTGTAGTTTTATGTCAAAGTATGTAGGGGCTATAGAATTTTCATAGTCTATCCAACTTTGACTCTCATCAAAGCTTGGAGTATAATCAAAGGTGTCCAAAGCACAAACTAAATTCGGAATATAATTTACGTAGTCCACTCTGAGGAGTGGGGCCGAAGAGATAGCATTATCATAATAGCCAGGATATAACATTTTTATAAGTGTACTTAACATATTCTGATTCATTATCATATTAATTTCACTTTCTCCGACTACACGAAATGAAATGTTAATTTTTCTCTGTGTGTTTTGAAAATTTAAAATAGGATCCATTCGCCCATAAACACTTTCCGGATTCCAGTTGCTATTAAAGGTATCGCTGAATTCTGTTACAAACCCAGGGAAGATCACTTTGTTAACTCCCTCGTCAGCTAGCCTGGAGATGACTATCTGATGCCTTTTCCTTTCAGAAAGCTCTTTTCCAAAATCTGCCATTAATTAGCCTCCTGTTAAGGCAGGCTGGAATAGCCCACCAATACCTCTGGCAACCGTTCTGTAGAAAGTGTTTCCATCGATGTTTAGATTAATATTAGACGTCTGATCTCCGGACGCTCTAATCGCGTTATTAAAACCATTTCCTATTGCCGCTTCTATTGCGGGACCAAGAGCGGCTAGTTGCGCTCCGGTAGTGTTGGTGCTGAATGCTAATGCTGTTGCTAGTAGATTTTGAGCACTTTGTGCTTTCTCCGTGTCAATCATCGCGATGCCTTCGCCCATGTTTCGGAAGCCGCGGCCGACGCGGTTGAAGCGGGTTCCTCGGGGAACCTCCTTTACCAACTCTAGAATACTTTCAATGTTCTCCGTTGATTCAATTTCGGACATCATCTGTAAGCCGATCGCCATTTCACGAATTCCATCGCCAGCCAATCGCATACCGGCGCCAAAACCTACAAATGCTAAAGCTGCAGCGCCGAGAGCGAGGGCTAGTGCTGGTAACAATCCCGTAAGCAGCGAAACACCCCCAGCAATTGCAGTCCCTATACCGGCTGCTGCACCACCCAGGCCCATGCCCGACGCAAGGGCCGCCAGAGCACCGGATAATAATCCAAGAGAAGCTAAAAGGCCCCCTCCGGTCAGTAATTGTTGAGTCTCATCTAGAGCGGAGAACCACTGACCCACTTTGTCTGCGCCGCGGCCGAACCAGTCGACGAGCTTTGTCATAACCTCCACCATCGGAGTGACAGCCACAATTAAATTATCAAACGATGTTTTGAGCCTAGTTTGTGCAGTAGCGGCGGTGCCCACACGCTCCCTAAATTCTTCTGCGGTCCACCCATAGTTGTCTAAAGCCTCTTGGTTAACCCCCAGTGAATCATCCACTTCATTCATTATTGCCGCTAGTTGCGTCATTGGTATACCCAGAGAATCAGAAAGGACGCGCTGCATTGGGCCGCTCATATCCGTAAAGCTTTGACCGGTTGACTCCAATTGAGCCCGAAGCATCTCAATTTTTTCGGAAGGCTCGGCGCGCATAAAATCAACGGTGTCGATAAACTCACCCCCCATAGATCCTATAGCCGCGTTTAGGCGCGCGACGGATTCAGCAGCAGAATCAAAAGTGGTGAATCGACTCATCGCGCCAAATGTCTGGTCTAACTCAGAAACACTGATACCTGTGCGCTCGGCTTGGCGCTCTAGATCAATAAACACATCCATTCCGCGTTCGCCAAAGAAAATAACAGTATCAGTTGCTTCCACAAAATCTTTTGTTAGCTCATTGATTGGTTTCCCTAGAGCATCCGCGGCACCCGCAAGCTCCATAGTGAAGTCCTCAGCTTCCTCCAGTGACATTCCCAGATTCTGTACAGCCAATGTTAAAACAGGAACTATATTGACGCCCATCGCGTCGAACTTCGCTGCTAATAGAGTTAATTCCCCCCTCTGTCCTTGAGCTAGTTGATCGAAAATGGTGAAGGTGTCAACTAAACGTGAGCCAGCCTCCACAACCCCTTCTTGCGCGATGCCCAAGCCCATAACTTGTGTTCTGAGCTGGAATGCTTCATACGCGAAGTCCCTGCTTAGACCGGTCGCCGCGGTGAAGCCAGCGGCCATTTTATCCAGTGACCCTACAGCTGCCAAAGAGCGCGTAAGGAGTGCCAAGGGGGTCAAAGAGGCAGCGAGTTGTTTGGTGAATCCGACTACCCTACCGCCAACTAGTTGAAGAGCGGCGGCCATTTGATTTGAAGCTTGGCCGGATTTTACCATTGCAGCCGCTTCTTGTGCCAATCCCACGGTGGTAAGACCCATTTTCTTTGCAAATTCTTCCCCGGCGGCCTGTGCGTTCTTTAGAGTGGCGGTCCTCTCTTCTAACGCCTTGTTGCTCTTCTCGATCTCTTCAACAACTCCTTTTAGAGCATGCTTTTGCTCTTCAAAGAGAGCAAGTTGATCCCGCTCCGTCGTACCCCAAGTTGTGGCGGCGGCTTGTAACAGCTGCGCTATTTCGAGTTCTTTTTGCTTGAGTTCGGCTTTTGCCGTGGCTAGTCTAGTGCCTTCAGCATTTAACTCAACAATCTCCGCAGTAAGTCTGGCGATCTCCCTAATGCGCGCTATTTCCTCGTCTGTAGGTGGTGGCATAGTCTTATCTTACTGGCCAGGGCATGCCAGTTTCTCTTTCGAAATTTCTTATAGCTCTATCCAATCGCGCTTTATCCCTATAAGTACTTGCGCGATCTAGTCCATACTTTCGGGAGGCTAGCTGAGATTTATTATATGTCTTTTCGCCAGCCAGCGCTGCGATCAAGGCGGCAATTTGAGAATCTGTTCCCCTTACGGAAAACTTATCTCCAAAACTATAATTGCCAGTTGCGCCGCCAACAAGAAACTTAAGTTTTCCTAGCTGTGCTTGAAGCTCGTGGGCGCTGACTTCGTTTAATTGATTTTTAAAGTCTAAATTTAGAATATCACGCATAATACTCCTCCTTCTTTATAAATAGTATACAATTTAAAAGCTATCGTTTTCGGGCGCCCTTTACAGCGTCCGACTCGTCTTTTAATTGTTTTTGTAACCTAGTCAGGAACCACCTCCGCAGTCCAACGGGTAAATTGTACGATTCACGGATATCGATATTCATATGGTGTTTAAGAAGAAAAATCTCTTCCCAAACTACTTGCTGGTATTCAGGAGTTAATGCGAAAAAAGGACAATCCGATCGGGATGTCCGCCTCCTCTGCGTGGCCACAGTGAATACACTTCCGTTCACCAATCAATTTAGTTTTAGGAGTATGGTTGATAATATAATCTTTTATTTTTCTAACTTCTGTTAAAGGTGCTTCATCGATAAATTTCTGAACCAGTTCTTCTTTGCCGTTAACAGAAACAATGGATGAGGTTAAGAGAAATTGATTTAAATTAAAATCTTTTTGCTTCTTTTTATCTCGTTGAAGTTCTAAAATATGATTTTCGTCTTCGCCGGTCAGGAGGCGCAGTTCAACTTTGGCGTCAATCGAATCTGAGTTATAAACGAATGTGCCGTCTTCTGTTAATTCTAGTTCTTTTAGTTTCTCGCCTTCTTCCAACACCAAACAACTACTCAGCAAAAATGTTTGTTGGAATGTCTTCAAGCACCCCGAACATCTAATTTTGACGTCATAATCATCGCCATAAGCCAAGCGGCGCGTGTGATAAAAGATTGCATTTCGATCGCCAACCAGCAAATCTTCAACATCAATTTCCTTATCTATAAGAATAGCTGATAACAACTTATCTAATACATTCCCTTCTTTTATGGCTGTTTGGTTGGTAAGAAGGTCTTCTTCTTTTGCTGTCATGTGACGAATTTCAACCGTCTCTTTTTTATAGAGAGGATGATCAGCAGGATAGAATGCTCCCTTCGAGGGAAGTTCAATAAACTCTGTTGATAAAACAAAAGAAAAATCTGAAGAGGGTTTAGCCTCAACAGATTCTTTATTTTCATTGTCCGATGACAGTCTGGCGCTATTATTTCTCATTAATTACCTTTAAGTTATGCCCCTTCAAATCCAGAAGGTCTCATTCCACCATCGACGTCGCAAGTGAAGAAGTCGTATTGAAGTTCTAGGGCGATTCCGGAGACGTTCTCGGAACTATACTCTAGTGACTGCTCAAAGTCAACTTTCTTGATCCAGGTGTTCTTGAGGGTATATACAGCTCTTTTCTCTGCACCGGATGTTCCGCCACCTAGTTGGCGCAACTGGACACTACCTAAACCAAACTGTGACTTCGGAGTTAAGGACCTCTGGGCAGCTGCTTGAGCGCTGGGAATCTGATAACCAGCATCTGAAATCTTTTGCAAAATCTTTCCGGATACTTCTTCATCAATCGCGTCAATTAACTGCACAGTGATTGTGTTATAAGTAATCCGACCTGGGTAATGGAAAGTATGATTTAAAAAGTTAACTTCCGCAGCCCCAATTTCTATTGACGGTAAATTAACTCCCATTACTGTATAAGTTGGGATAAACTCGTCGCCACCGCCAAGGTCAACTAAGAATTTAAAATTTCTTCTAGGTTCTGAAACTCCACCGCCCCAAAATGCCATATTCTATTCTCCTTTTAATTAATCGTCAAAGCTAGCGCCGGCTCCGAAGATCTCGAAGTCTAGAGCAATGAATTCGATTGCTCGCGCTGGCTTAAGAAGCACTCTAGCGTATAGAATGTTTCTATCCACCAAGTCTGGTGTTGTTGTTGTGCTATCTAATATGAACCGGAAATCCTCCAATCCGAGGCCGGCCTTAACTGAATCTA
>Ga0208299_1003156_pt1 | contig 10511 bp, 10 predicted proteins | sample 15_taG_FD_184089 | JGI IMG/M metagenome (GOLD analysis project Ga0208299, IMG submission 184089) | Marine viral communities from the Subarctic Pacific Ocean - 15_ETSP_OMZ_AT15312 metaG (SPAdes) (version 2) | ecosystem: Environmental > Aquatic > Marine > Oceanic | place: Pacific Ocean | collected...
GATGACTGCCTGATGGAAACCGGCGACCCGGTTCCGGAAACCGTTGTGATCTCCTCGGCCTCGTCCAAGACCGCCATGGCGCTGGCTCACTGCCTGAAGGTTCGCGGCGGTGTCGACACGGTTGCGCTGACCTCGCCCGGCAACAAGGACTTTCTGGAGAAGACCGGCCTGTACGGGCGTGTCCGCACCTATGATGACGCCGACCGCCTGCATGCGCGCGGCCTGACAGCCTTTGTCGATTTCCTCGGACGCCCCACACTGACGGCAGATGTCCATAATGCCCTGAAAGACCGGCTTGTTCGCAGTCTCGTCATCGGCGTGACCGATTGGGAAGGCGACCGTTCGCCCATCGCGCTGCCAGATCCTCAGCCGGAATTCTTCTTCGTGCCGACTTATGCCGCTGAACGCGCAGCCACGCTCGGCGGCGCTGAGATCAATCGTCGGCTCGGCTCTGCCTTGAAGAGTTTCTACACGGCCTCGAAGGACTTCGTCACGCCGCGCCACGCCAAAGGTGCAGACGCAATCACGAAAGCATGGACGCAGACCATCGACGCCCAGGTCAGCCCCTCCGAAGGACTGATCCTCTCAATCTCCTGATCGCAAAAACAAAAGCCCCCGCTGCGGCCAAACAGCGGGGGCAGGTCGCACACCTGGAGCGCTCTAGCGTCGCTCCGAGACCTTGAATTCCATGCGTCGGTTCTTTGCCCAGGCCTCGTAGGTTTCCGCCCTGTCCAGCGGACGGGACTCCCCGTACCCCATCGCCGTCAACGCTTCAGCCTCGACGCCGTGCTCGACCATATAGTCACGCACTGCTTCTGACCTCTGTTGGGAGATCACTTCATTATATTGATTGGAGCCGCGAGAATCCGTATGGCCGCCAATCTCGATGGTATACGCATCGCACAGCAACGCCACCCCGGTCAGCGCATCCAGCAATCGTTCGCTGGTCGGCGAGATGATGGCCAGATTGCTCTGGAACATGATCGTGCGGCCATCCATCGTGGCATTGAACGCAGATTGGCACCGCCCGGCATTGGCTTCGCCATCAGACAATGCCGCCAGCGCCTCGCCCACGCCCCGCTCGCCTTCTTCAACCGAGATGCCATCCACGACGAGGGTCACATCTGAGGCGACTTCGGCATTGTCCTCGAGGGCCGCCTGCCCGACCAGAAAGCCCTGCTCCTTGGCGGCCGGGTCCGGCGCCAGGCCAGTCAGAACGGCAACCGGCCCACTGACATGCAGGCCCATCCACGGGAACCCGGCATCCGGGAATGTACGCTCTAGCGCGCCCACCCAGCCAACACTTGCTGGCCGCGTCTCGGTGGCGGCGGGTTGTGATGCCGGGGGTGTACTGGAGACAACAAACGCCGTCCCGTCCCAGAAATAGTCGCCTTCAGCGAGTTGAACACACTGAGGTCCGCTTTCGGCGGCCACTGCTTTCGGCGCATCTGCCGATTCCCCTCCACACGCCGTGACGCTGAACAGCGCAGCCCCGGCAATCGCGCGGGCAAGGAAAAGATCTCGTTTCATGCAACTCACTCTAAATATCGCGGGGCTTGCGCCGCTTCCTCATCAATCGCCAAGTCTCTGGCGATTGATTGGGAAAGTCAAAACGCTTCGCGGCTGAGGCGAAGTTCGGACCGGTCATTGCGCCTGCTTGTAGACCGTTCCGCCTTTCATCACGAAATCAACATCCTGCAATTCAGCAATGTCTTTCAGGGGGTCTCCCACGACCGCAATGATGTCGGCATGCTTGCCCGCCTTGATCGTGCCGATGACATCGGACATCTCCACATGTTCTGACGCAATCACAGTCGCTGCGCGGATGGCCTCTTCCGGCGTGAACCCCGCCTCCACCATCAGCGCGAATTCCTGCGCATTATCGCCATGCTTGGACACGCCCGTATCCGTGCCGAACGCCACCTTGACCCCGCCTTCATGTGCGCGACGCAACATATCCAGCATCAACGGCCCGACAATTGCTGCCTTTTCCCGGCTCGGTGCCGGCAGCCAGGGCTCATTGACCCAACCCGTCACCGTCGCTCCGGCCAGCACCGTCGGAACCAGAACAGCGTCATGCTCCTTGAACAGGGCGATCGTTTCATCGTCGGTATAGGTGCCGTGCTCAATGGAATCGATGCCAGCCTTCAACGCCGACACGATGCCGCCCTTGCCATGCGCATGCCCGGTTACCTTCCGGCCCATCGAATGCGCCGTCTCGACAATCGCGACCAGTTCATCATCCGTAAACTGCTGTTCCAGTCCGGCTCGCGTATTTGACAGCACTCCGCCGGTCGCGGTGATTTTGATGACGTCTGCGCCTTCCTTGATCTGCTGGCGCACCGCCCGACGGCAATCATCGGCGCCATTGCAGATATTCTTGCCGGTGAACATCGCCATGACTTCCGGAGAATAACCATTGATGTCGCCATGCCCGCCGGTCACGCTGATCGCCTGGCCTGCGGCCCGAATACGCGGCCCCGGTACGTTGCCATTCGCAATTGCGTCGCGCAGGCCGAAGATCGCTGCGTTCGAGGCCCCGACATCCTGAACCGTTGTGAAGCCGGTCAACAATGTCTTGTAGGCAAAGCCCGCGCCATCGAAAGCCGCATCCACATCCGTGTCCTCGAACGCCTTGATCCGCTCATTCGGCCCATTCTCGCCGGTGATGTGCACATGGCTGTCGATCAGGCCGGGCAGGACATAAGCCTCCTTGAGATCTATCAGGTCCGCCCCCCGCGGCGCGCGCTTGTAGCCCGCTTCAATCGAGACGATCTCGCCGTCTTCCACCGTAATCGTCTGGCGGGTCAGGTAACCTTCGCCCGGCTCGGCCAGCACATGCCCGGCATGAATCAGGGTTGTCTCGGCCAGTGCTGCGCCGGTTATCACGGTTGCCAGCGCCGCGCTCGCAGCCAGTTTGCTCATCATCGAAGTCATCAGGTCAGCCCTCCCTCAAGGTGTCAGGATCATTTTCATCGCACCATTCTCGCGTGCGTCAAACATACGATACGCCTCTGCCCCTTCCGACAGCGGCATATGGTGGGTAATGGTGCGCTCGGGCGTAAGCTTGCCCGCCTGCACCAGCGGAATCAATTCCGGCCAATGTTCAGGCACCGAGCAAGTGCCCGTCCGGAACGTCAAATTCTTGATAAAGGCCAGCGCCATCGGGAATTTGAAATCCATCGTTTGGTTCACACCGATGCAGGAAACCGTGCCCGCTGCCTTGGCGAGTTTCAGCGACAGATGGATCGCCGGGTCCGCGCCGACACATTCCACGACGCTGTCACACATCCGGCCTCTGGTCTGTTCCTCGATCACGGCCTTGGCTTCGCTCGCATCGAGCGCAATCGCGCCCATCGCCTCTGCCATGGCGCGCCGCTCCGCAACCAGATCGACCGCATAGACTTTCGCTGCGCCCATCAGGAATGTACCTTCCACGGCCATCAGGCCAATCGGACCGCACCCGACCACGGCAACAGTCGCACCAGGATGAATGTCCGCGCCCTTCAGCCCATGCCAGGCCGTTGGCAAATTGTCCGTCAACAGAACGGCCTGGTCATCACTGATCCCGTCCGGAATGCGCGCCAGGCCAAAATCCGCGACCGGTACCATCGCATATTCGGCCTGCACGCCCTGCAGGCCGGGGCCGAGCCCATAGCAACGCCCGCCATGCGTGTCGCATTCATTCATATTGCCCGACATGCAAGGCACGCACGCGCCACAGCCCACAGCGGCCGAGATCATGACCCGGTCGCCTGTCCTGAATCGCGACACGCCGCTGCCCGTCTCGACAATCTCGCCCACGGCTTCGTGCCCGACACAATAGCCCGTCTCCTCGCTGAAACCGTGGCCCTGATAGATATGAAGGTCCGACCCGCATATCCCGCAGGCGGTCATCTTGACGATGGCGCTCCGCGTATCTTCCGGTTTCAATTCGGGCGCCTCGCCATAAGCGATGTCGCGCGTGCCCTGATACAGCAATCCCTTCATGCGATCCTCCTCAGGCCGGCAGCCGGTCGGCGGGATAGTGCGGATAGCTCGCTTTCATCACGCCATGATTCAGCAACATCTCGGCGACCTGCTTTTCGCCCGCCGCATCGAAGAAGCGTGTGCGGATCCAGTAATTCTCGACCCGTCGGCTTTCCGACAGTGCCACGACCTCGCGACGCAACAGATAGGTCTCTCCCACCAGGAGCGGCCCATCAACCATGCGAATTTCCAGATCGGCAAACAGACCAATCGCAGGTTGCTTGACCGGGAATTTGGAATTCCGGTTGGAGTAGTTTCCCAGCACACTGACCATTTCCAGGGGCACAATCGGTTTGCCCCACGGCCCCGCAGCGCCATCAGAGTATACATCCATCGGCTCTGTGATGACCTTCAACTTGTCAGCCAGTGAGAAGGGATAGAGATTTCCCATATGCTGATCCGGGTCCATCGAAACCGTCTCGTCGGCTGCGCCGGTCATGCCCACTTTCATATCCGCGAGGATCACGAGGTCTCCCGCCGGGCGCAGCTTTGCCATGCGCGCTTCGAGCAATGTCTCACCATGATCCGGCCCAATCGACGCGCTGGCCTCCAGCACCGGCGTACCATCCTCCTTGAACGCCCGGCACTTTGTCCGCGTCGCCCCCGGCGCTGGGCGATCGACTTCGACACGCACCTTCTCACCCTCGAACACCATGTTCAGGAAATGACTGGAGAAACAGCCGCGCTCGAACCAGGCGTCGCCCCAGATTTCGGCAAGGTATGGCACGAATTGCGAGAAATGCGTCGGCCCTTCAATCGGCCCGGCCTTGATGCCGAGGCGCTCCGCTTCGCTGTCATCATGAAGGCTCTTGTGCCCATCATAAGATTGCTCTTGCAGCATCTGAGCGGGCGCGCGCGGTGGCCCCTTGATTGTCTCTGTCATGTTTCCTCCGTCCTTCATCGTCTTCTATCTGGGGTGTTCCGGCAAGGTTTATCGCGGCGGCAACAGGCCTGTCTGGCTGGCCGTTGTCAGCAAGGTGCCGTCTTCTCCGAACTGGTACAGCACGCCATGAGCGACGCCGGCAGCAAAACCCGACATACGCGTCACATTCAGCACCCAGTCTGTCTTCGGAAGCGCGTGGATGCGCACTGTGTTGTCGAGGCTTCGCCCGCCTCGCGTGCGGGTATGTGCGCCAAGGAAAAAGTCTGAGATCAGCGACAGTCGCGCGGCATCCGCGGGTCCGGTATCCTTCACCCGCACCCAGACCATTTCCTCCGCTGTCGCATCATCCTGATGCGCAGACCGGCGCTCGATCCGCCCGAAGTCTGAGATCAGCGACAGTCGCGCGGCATCCGCGGGTCCGGTATCCTTCACCCGCACCCAGACCATTTCCTCCGCTGTCGCATCATCCTGATGCGCAGACCGGCGCTCGATCCGCCCGGCGAGATTGTCGTCGCGCGAGAAGGGAATCTCGTGACTTTCCGCACATTCCGCTGGCGGCGGCACAGGGGGCATGTTCAAAAACTGCCGCCCCTCGCTGTCATCCCATCCGCCCAAGGCGGCTGAAACGTGCAAGACCGAGCGACCGTCTTCCGTCAAATCGGCAACCGCTTGCACAACGGTCCTTCCCTCGGCCAGCTTGCGCACCGTGATGTCGATGCGCGAGTTCAGCGTCGCGCCGCCCGCAAACTGTGCCGTTGCCCATAGCAGAGGGCGCCCGATCGCAGTCTCCAATGCATGCACGCCTGCGGCCATGGACACGCCGCCCATCAGGAATTGCCGGTCTGGCGGTCCCGCACAGGCGCTCTGGCGCGCGACGAATTCAAACCGGTTGGGGTCCTCTGTCGATTGGGTTGGTATCCAGAAGGTCGGGCGTGGGCCCTCACTGTCAGCCATCTGCATCCTCCTCAGCATGTGTTTTCGACCGTTTTGGATCCAGCCGCACAGCAATCAATGCCAACACCAACAAGGTAGCTGACAAGCAAAGCGCCATCATCGCCGTGCCCGGCCAACCCCAGATTTCATAAACAGATGTGCCCGCCCAGCTGCCTAGCCCGCCTCCGATGAACATCAGCACAATATATGCGGTCATCAGGCGTGTGCGCACTTCCGGCGGCTGATTCAGGAACGTCATCCGCCCGGTCACATCAATCAGTGGCCCGACCACATTCATCAGCATCAATGGCACCAGCAACATCCACAGGCTGTGGCCGAACACGCCGAGCAGGCAGACGCCGGAAAACTGCACCAGCGCCACGAATGCTCTCAGCCGTCGGGGCCCGATCCGGTCGGCCCAACCACCAAAGAACGGCGTGGTGAACACATTGATCAGGGCAAGCGCCGCCAGATAGCCGACCGTATCAGCACCATAGCCCATTTCAGGACTGGTCAGGTAGAGGCCGAGCCCGAGCCACACCGCCAGGAAGACACCGAAGCCGAGCCCCTGCATCGCACCAGACAGCAGAACTTCCGGGTGTCGCCGCACAACCGGGAACACAGACATGACAAGTCCGACATAGCTTTGCTTTTCCTGCGCATCGCCGCGCCCCTGTCGCTCATCCATGATCTGCGGCAGCAACAGCGTCACCCCGCCCATCAATGCTGCAGCAACATAGTATACCGACCGCCAGCCATAATGCTCACCCAGCCAGCCGCCGCCCACGCGCGCAACGAGAATGCCGGAGATGACGCCCGTGGTCAGCATCGCCATGGTCTGGCCCAGCCGTTCGGGCGGCACGCGCTTCGACGCATAGGCCGGCAGCAAATAGGGCGTGATCGTTGAAAATCCGAGAAATGTCGAACCTGCAATGAACAGCCGGAAATCGGTTGCGAATGCCATGGCCAGCATGCCCGCGAACTGGCCTGCGGCAAACACGGTCGCCAGCCGCTTGTTGCTGAACCGGTCCCCCAGCGGCAGCAACAGGAAAATGCCGAGCGCCAGCGCAATCTGGTTGAACGCAGGCACCAACCCAATTTCCGACGGCGACGCGCCAAAATCGTCCGCCACCAGAGCGATGATCGGATGGATGTAATAGGCGTTGGCCGTCACCACCGCGCAGGCCAGCGTCAACAGCCAGATGTCACGTCGGCTCAGATACCGGTAATCAGACCCGCTGCCCGGCAGGCCGGGCGGGACGGAACTCACCCCGGCATCCCGGCCCGGCGCGCATACTCGGCTGCAAACTGCGCCAGCGGCACCACCCGCGCGGCGTTCGACTCGGCATTGGCACTGTTGGCCGTGCCATCGCGGACGCGCCCAATGATGCCCTGCAGGATTCCCGCAAGCCGGAAGCCATTATAGGCGAAGTAATAGTCGAGCTCCGGCAGGCCATTGCGGCCCGTATGCTTGCAATACATGTCGACATATTCGTCCATGCTCGGAATGCCCCAGGCCGCGAGGTCATCAATCGCCATGATCGAACCGCGCGAGGAATCCCCCGGTGGCATCACCCAGTTCATGAGGTGATAGGAGAAGTCCGCGAGCGGGTCGCCCAGCGTGCAAAGCTCCCAATCCAGCACCGCGATCACTTTTGGCTCGGTCGGATGCAGCACCATATTGTCGAGACGGTAGTCGCCATGCACGATCGTGGTCTTGTCGCCCGGTGGAATATTCTTGGGCAGCCATTCGATCAGCTGTTCCATTTCCGGGATATGCTGGGTTTCGGATGCCTTGTACTGTTTCGTCCAGCGATGGATCTTGTTCCATTTCCGGGATATGCTGGGTTTCGGATGCCTTGTACTGTTTCGTCCAGCGATGGATCTGGCGGGCCACATAGTCGCCCTCCTTGCCAAAGCCTTCCAGGCCTGCGGCGCGCCAGTCGACATTGTGGAGATCGGCAAACGTCTTCACCTTTGCCTCATAGATGGCGCGACGTTCAGCAGGCTCATATTCCGGCAGCGTGCCATCCCACAGAATGCGGCCCTCGACCATGTCCATGACGTAAAACATCGTGCCCACGACGCTCTCATCGGTGCACAGGCCATAAGGCCGGGCGACGGGATATCCCAGCGGGTAAAGCGCGGAAATCACGCGGAATTCACGGTCCACGGCGTGCGCACTCGGCAACAGCTTGCCCGGCGGCTTGCGGCGCATGACATATTTCTTGTTGGGCGTGACCAGCTGGTAGGTCGGATTGGACTGTCCGCCCTTGAACTGGCGCACTTCCAGAGGGCCCTGATAACCCTCGACATTGGCCTCCATCCACGCGGCGAGCTTCGCCTCATCGAATTTGTGCGACTCGACCACAGGCTTGGTGCCCGTGAACAATTCTGCAGCGGTTTCTCCCTCGGCCATTTTCTGCCCTCTTTTCTACAAGTTTTGCTGTCACACCATACTCACGGCTTACGCGACGCCAAGGCCTTCCGCGACGTCCGCATTGGCCAGCTCACATGAAAGGTTCGCACTGTGCGAAAATTGGAAACACTCGTCACCGCCCTCGCCCTGCTCAGTTTTGCCATGCTCACCCTCGTGGCGGTCATGATTGTCATCCTCGCCCGCGAAATCGTATTTGTCTTCCGGCGTCTTCGCGGCGTCTTTCATCCGGCTCCCCGTCCAGCCAATCGACACCTCGTTCACACGCTCGAAAGCCCGATAGCCCATGCGCCGCTTGCTGATCCTGCTTTATCTCTGTTTCCTTCCGCTCCCGTCGCACGCCGCCGAGATTGATCCCGATCGCATGATCCGACCGGAATTGCTGGGCGAGGCCATACAGGCGATGAGCCGGCATTCCGACCGAACCAATCCGAGCCGACTGGTCATCGTCGATTACGGCCTGCATTCTGCGCAGAAACGCCTCTTCGTGGTCGATCTCGAAACCGGCCTCGTCAACGCCTATCGCACCACGCATGGCCGGGGTTCCGACAAGGATCATGATGGCTTCCTTGATGCCTTCTCTGATGTGCCCGGCTCCTCGGCGAGTCCGCAAGGCGCCTATCTCACGGCCGAGGAATATTACGGCAAGCATGGCCGCTCGCTGCGTCTCGATGGCCTCGACAAGACCAATGCCAATGCCCGTCGTCGCGCCATCGTCATCCATTCTGCCGCCTATGCCGAACCTGCGATGATCGACAACTATGGCAAGCTGGGGCGCTCGAATGGCTGCATCGCCTTTTCGCGCACCGACCTCGACACCTTCATGACCCTCGTCCCGCAAGGCACGCTGATATATGTCGGGCGTTAAGCCTCCCCGGAAAATACTTGTCACCCCCCATTCCCGGCCTAAAGTGCGCGGCTGGGGGACGAAAACATGCTGGCGGACGACATGTCTGATCATCTTGGGACAAATTGTGCGAGGCCGGACGCCTCGTGAAACTTCCATCCGTCCTGTCCCGTCTGCGACGCAAGCAAGCGCGTGTTGATCCACCGCCTCTACCGCCCGCCGCGACTTCCCCGACAGTGCCACCCGCTGCGCCGCGCCCAGCCCCGCTGGAGCGGCTCAATCGCTGGCTGACCCTTGCCGCGAATGTCGGTGTCCTGCTGGGCCTTGTCGTCCTGATCGTGGAAGTTCGCCAGAACGCGGCTCTGACGCGCGCGGCGATGGACCAGCAGAAGAATGATTTGCTGGCCCAGATCGAGTTCAACATCGCCAGGCCGGAGATGTCGGTCATCTGGGTCAAGGCGATCCGTACGCCGGAAGCCTTGAGCGACACCGAGAACCAGGCGGTTGGCAGCGTCCTCGTCGCGATCATGCTGCAATGGGACCAGATGTTCATGATGCGCGATGCCGGGCTGATCTCGGACGAGCGCGTGCGCCAGCATATCGCGAACACCGCCCCCTTCTATTTCGGATCGCGGTTCGCCAAACACTGGTGGGCACTGCAGGCGCCCGGCTGGGAAGGCACGGCGATGCAAAGGGACGCCGGCCCGATCATCGCCGCCCTCGATGAGGATTTCCTCGTCGGGTACCTGGACGCACTGAAAGTGCCGGCAGAAGCGGCGGCCGACGAAACAGATGAGGGGGCGCAAGAATGACGCTGGAACAGCTCTATTTCGTTGCCGGGATTATTTCGTCGGTTGCGGTGATTGCGTCGCTGATCTTCGTCGGTTTCCAGCTCAGACACTCTGCCGACCAACAGCGCATCGCAGCGGCGGTTGGCTATTATGACATCTTCCGCGACCATATGAAGATCCTCAGCGAAGCCGGGATGGTCGATCTGTTCCTGCGGGGGCTGGACACAGATCCACAGGAGTTTGAGGCCGCTGAAAGGACGCGGCTCAACGTGTTCTACACAATGGTCACACGCGGCTATCAGGTGATGCATTACCAGGCCCGCAAGAAGGTCTTCGAGGAAGACTTCTGGCTGCATTCGCAAAACCATTTTCGCGACCATCTGGCTTCCAAATATTATCAGGGCTTCTGGAAGGCGCGCCGCCATCACTTCCCGCCCGGCTTCCGCGAGCTTGTCGACGGGCTGATCAAGGCCGGGCCGACCGCCCCATTGCTGGAGATGGAGCCATGACGCTCGAACAGATCGCCCTTATTGCACAGATCATTGGCGTGGCCGTTGTGGCTGGAACGCTTATTTACCTTGCATTGCAGGT
>Ga0208299_1003157_pt1 | contig 10510 bp, 11 predicted proteins | sample 15_taG_FD_184089 | JGI IMG/M metagenome (GOLD analysis project Ga0208299, IMG submission 184089) | Marine viral communities from the Subarctic Pacific Ocean - 15_ETSP_OMZ_AT15312 metaG (SPAdes) (version 2) | ecosystem: Environmental > Aquatic > Marine > Oceanic | place: Pacific Ocean | collected...
CAGTGGTTCTGGGAGTTGATGTGGCACGTAGGGGGAAGGATGCCAGTGCCATTTGCATACGTCAGGGGAACCATATACTTGGCAGGGAGGTTCTAATACGCAAAAAACTAGACACTATGCAGGTTGTAGGTTGGGTTCAGTCTGAGATGAAGAATTTAACGTCTTCAGGTTACGAGATTGGAGAGGTTTTAATTGACAGCATTGGTTTAGGTGCTGGTGTCGTGGATCGTTTAATGGAGAAAGGTGTTGATGTCCGTGGAATCAATGTTTCAGAGTCTCCGAGTATTGGTAGTGAGTATTTTAACCTGAGAAGTGAACTTTGGTGGAAGTGCAGGGAGTGGTTTGAGAGACGGGATTGTGTAATACCGAATGATGAGAAGTTAATTGAGGAATTGGTGACAGTCCAGCAGGATTACAACTCAGACAAGCTAAAAGTCGAGTCAAAAGAGAAGACACGGAGGAATTTAGATCGTGGTTCGTCTCCAGACCGTGCGGATGCTTTCGTATTGACTTTTGCCAGTTATGCCAGCATGTCGGGGAACTCTACCAAGTGGAATAAGCCCCTTGAGAGGCCCATGTTGGGTATTGTTTAATTTGTCCAAACGTTTGTTGCAACAAATAACATTCTTAACAAACGGTTGACAAAAATACAATAAACGCTTGACTATCCGTCATTTACCCAATAGTTTGTGCCCAAACTGCATATTATGTTAACTTATTTGAATATTTATGAAGTCTGAAGCAGAACTTTTATCTGAGTCGTATGAGCTAGAAGACGAGCAAATACGTCTCTCTGGTGTTGAGCCAATGGAGGAGCAGGAACTTGAAGGAATTATTGCTTCCCTGATCGAAGAGGCTCAAGATCACATAGATTTAACAGAAGCACCGGACAGAGTTAAGGCCAGTGACTATTATCAGGGCAAACCCTTCGGTAATGAGGAAGATGGACGTTCCCAAGTCGTTTCTTATGACGTAAGAGACACTATTTCACTGATGATGCCTCAGATAATGAGGACATTCTTTGGAAGTGAGAAGGTAGTTGAGTTTGTACCCCGTGAAGCATCGGACGTACCAAACAGTGAACAAGCCTCAGATTACGTCAATCAAGTTGTCTTAGGGCAGGATAACCCTGCATTTTCAGTGTTTTACAATGTTTTTAAAGATGCACTGATCAAGCGTGTAGGGGTAGTAAAGGTAGATTGGGAGAGAAAAGAAGAGGTTGAGCATGAGGAATTTACGATGCTCGACGACATGGGGGTGGAAGCACTATTAGCTGATCCTGATATAGAAGCATCATCTGTAGAGAGTTACCCTGATCCGAATTTCGTGCCACCTCCACCAGAGATGCTGGCACAAGCACAGGAGCAACAACAGGTCTCTCCAAACGTCTCACCACAAGTGCCACCAGAGGTGCAACCACCTCAGTTGCATGATGTGGTGATTCGTAGGGTTAAGTCTCAAGGACAGATCATTGTTGAAGCAATCCCACCAGAAGAGTTCCTGATAGACAGACGGGCTAAATCAGTAGAAGAATCTGCAATAGTAGCTCATAGACGTTACTTATCTGTCTCTGAATTGACCCAAATGGGCTACGATTTCGATGAGATGCTGGCACTGGCAGGTGGAGAAGATGAGTTTGATACAAACACCGAATATCTCTCAAGACATGCTGTAGGGAGTTTTGCTGACAGTACATCCGGTGGAGATGCCAACAGGAAGGTTCTATATATCGAATCTTATGCCAGAGTTGACTACGACGGAGATGGCATAGCAGAGTTAAGACGTTTCTGTACAGCAGGGTCACATCACGAGTTATTGCATCATTCCCCAGTAAATTCAATACCTTTTGTCTTGTTTAATGGGCATCCTGAGCCACACAAATGGGTCGGACACTCAGTTGCAGACTTGACAATGGACATTCAGCTTATCAAGAGTTCCGTGCTACGGAATATGCTTGATTCACTTGCCAAGTCAATCCATCCAGATACATGGTTTGTTGAGGGGCAGGTAAACGAAGATGACATCCTTAGTAATAAGGTCGGGAAGGTTGTCCGAACACGGGGTGCTGGTGTAGTAGGAGAATTTGTAAAGAATTTCTCTGGTAAAGAGGCATTTCCGATGATGGATTACCTCGACCAGATAAAAGAAGACAGAACTGGCATGAGTAAAGCCAGTATGGGCTTAAACCCAGATGCGTTACAGTCAAGCACAAAAGCAGCAGTTTCTGCGACAGTTTCGGCATCTCAGGCCCAGATAGAACTTTTATGTAGGGTTTTTGCTGAAAATGGCATGAAACCCCTGTTTAAGAAGATATTGAAACTCCTGAACAAACATCAGGAGAAAGCAAGAATGGTTCGTCTGAGGAACCAGTGGGTGCCGATTGATCCGAGAGCATGGGATTCTGACATGGATGTTAGTGTTAATGTTGCACTTGGTCTCGGCACTACAGAAGAACGTATGCAGATGCTTGAAGCAATAGCATTGAAACAAGCAACGATATTAAACGAGCAGGGTCTAGAGAATCCTTTGGTAACAAATGAGCAGTATCACAACACCCTGACTAAGATGACTGAACTATCGGGTTATAAGGACACACAGAGTTTCTGGACTGATCCAGCAACTTACGAGCCTCCACCACCTCAGCCACCTGAACCGACCCCAGATGAGATATTTGCCAAGGCACAGGCAGATAAGGTAAGGCAGGATATGGAAATTGACCAATCACGGTTGACGTTAGACCGTGAAAAGATGGTTCGTGAAGATGATCTGGCACGAGACAAAATGGAGTCAGAGTTAGAGATCAAGGTCAAGGAGATGGAGAATAAGTATCAGACAACCATCGACCAGACTGAGATAAGAGGCAGGATGGAACGTGACAGGGAGCAGATTAAAATGGAAGCACAGCAAATGTTGCAACAGCAACAGGCTCAGCAACAGGCTCAGCAACAAGCTCAACAACAAGCACAACAAGCACCTCCGATGCCAGCACAGGATATGAACCCTGAACAGATGGGGATGCCAGCACCACCGATACCGAACTAAATGGCACGTACACCGAAAGAAAAAAGAGTTGATAAAGGGAATGCAGCAGAGAAGCTGTTCAATGATCCATTGATTCAGGAAGTATTTGGAAAAATGGAAACATCTTACAACAATGCTTGGGTCTCTTCAGGTTTAGATGACATTCAGAAAAGGGAGACATTGTTTTTGTCTATCCGTGCCCTGTCTGAATTTAAACTTGAGTTGGAGTCCATGATTATGGGGGGCAAGATTGCCCAAAAAGAATAATTAACTGACGGGTAATCAACCATAGTTGAATAGACCTGATCATAGAAAGAAAAAATGGCTGAAGAAGTAGTAGACGGGATTAGCACTCATGTAAGTGCCGATCTTGACGAAGCAGCAAAAATATGGGGCAACGAACTGGCCTTAGAGAACGGTGAGGAATTACCTGAAGAAGATAACCAGTTGATGTCTGAAGAGTCTGAAGAAGAACCAGACTCAGAGTTTGAGCAAGAAGAAGAGTATGAGGAAGATGAGGAAGAACCTGAAGAACAACTTTACGATGTAAAGTCTGACGGGGAAACCAAATCAGTCACTTTAAAGGAATTACAAGATAATTTTTCAAAAGGTGAGAATTATACTAAGAAAAGTCAAGGTCTAGCAACAGATCGCAAGGCATTTGAACAGGAAGTGGCAGAATCAAGACAAATGAGGGAACAAGCAATCTCCATCCTTGAAGCTGCACAAGCTCAATCTCAGCCAGTACAGCATGATCAAGCATACTGGGATAACCTGAAAGACACTGATCCAATGCAGTTTTTTTTGGAAAGGGATGCTCTTAGAGAAGCACAGATGGAAGACCAACTACGTGGACAGCAACTACAGCAGTTGAGGTCACAAGAGTCAGCCGAGATGCAGAAACAACACGATGAGTATTTATCGGGTCAACGTGAAACATTAAAATCACTCGTCCCTGAATGGGATGACCCGAAGAAGGCCGATATGGAAAAAAAGTTGGTCTTGGAGTGGGCAAGCACCACAGGTGGATTCACTGAAGAAGAGTTGAATAATGCCTATGATGCCAGAGCAGTTGCCACAATGAGGAAGGCAATGCTTTATGACAAACTTCAAGAGAAACGAAAAGGTCTTAAACCTATCCAACGTCAAAACATGAGAGCAGGATCACAGTCTGAGGAGCCTAGTAAAATGAAGGCTGGAAAGGCATCACAAAGACTTAAAAAATCTGGCAGGGTCGAAGATGCTGCCGGTGTATTCTATAATATGATCCGTTCAAAATAAGGAGTAGCAATGGCTATCGTAGCAAACACGTTCCAAACCTATCAGGCAATAGGCCGTCGAGAGGATTTGGCAAATACAATTTATAATATCAGCCCATCTGATGTGCCATTTATGAGCATGATCGGAAGGTCTAAGGCAACAAACACTTTAGCAGAATGGCAGACCGATTCGTTGAGTGCAGCCGCAAATAATGCACAGGTCGAGGGAGATGAGTATTCCTTTACTGCCGTGACACCTACTGTAAGACTTGGGAACTATACCCAAATCTCCAGTAAGACAGTAATCATATCTGGTTCTCAGCAAGCAGGAAATAATGCTGGTAGAGATTCAGAAATGGCACTGCAATTGGCAAAAAATTCCAAAAGCCTCAAGAGGGATATGGAAACTGCACTCACCCAGAATGTTGCAAAAGCAGCAGGTAGCACGAGTGCTGCCCGTAAAACAGGTGGTCTGGAAACATGGACTTCCACGAACACATCTCGTGGTACTGGTTCCCCAGTTGGTTCCGGTGCAGGTGGTGGAGCAGCCCCAGTAGATGCTCAAACCAAGAGAGCATTTACAGAAACCATCCTGAAATCAGTAATTCAGGCAACATACTCAAGTGGTGGTGATCCGTCAGTTCTGATGGTAGGCCCATTTAACAAGGGTGTTGTTAGTGGATTCACAGGACGTTCTTCAGCACGTCAAATGATCGGGGAATCCAAAATCCAAGCAGCAGCAGACTTGTATGCTTCCGATTTTGGTGACTTAAAAGTTATCCCGAACCGTTTCCAACGTGAACAATCTGCATTTGTTTTAGACCCTGAGTATTGGTCTGTAGCATATTACAGAGACTTCAAGCAGGAAGACGTAGCAAAAACAGGGGATGCCCAGAAAAAGGCACTTCTAGTGGAATATGCACTAATTGCTAAAAACGAAGCTAGTTCTGGCGTTTGTGCCGACCTAACAATTTCGTAATATGTCTGCAAGCAGAAAAACTCTGCTCGATTGGTCTCAAGGGAAGTCTGAAACCTTCTCTTGGGATCAACACGACGAGACCTTCACGATTGAGTCAAAGGAGGATGTTGAGCCAATTATTAAGTTGGCAAAAGACATGTCTGATCTTGAACCATCAAAGGAGGTTCGTCACGCAGCGTGTATTCCAAAATTCGTTTTAGATCAGTCATTAAGGGAGAGATGGTCGCCAAAAGATTGGAAAAACTGGGCAAACAACCCAGACAACAAGATGTTCAGGACGTGGCAGGGCAGACTTTAAAAGTTGCCATAGTTATAGCCTCAACAACGAAAGCATATCCGAGTAAGTTTGTTGAGTGTTTATCAAACATGATTGCTCATTTCCAGCACTCCGATTTTAACGGAGAACACTCAATAAAAGTATTCACAACCCATGGCAGTGTGCTACCAGAGATAAGGCATCGTTTAATAGGAGATGCAATTGCGTGGGAAGCAACCCATGTTTTAATGCTGGCACCGGAACTGACGTTTCCAGAAGATTCCATACATAGGATGCTGGCACGAGGGAGAGGCATAGTGGGAGTAAACTATCTGGTAGATTTCTCAACAAGGAAATTTGCTGCATACAGGGAAAATGGCTCGATTATCCCTGATACTAGACTCCCTGAGACAGAGGAAGTAGAAGGGGTGGCATTAGGCATGTGTTTGTTTAATATGCCAGTATTTGAGGTTCTTGATATACCATTTTTTGAATATAAGCAAATTGGTGCTACACCAGCATTTTTTGAAGACCATGTTGCTTTCTGGGAACAAGTTAAAATGAAAAAAATACCTTGTGTTATCGACCACAAATTATCACAAGAAGTTAAAAGTCTACATCACGGAGAATTGTGGCACTGAGTAACTACACAGAATTACAAGTATCAATAGCTGATTTTTTAAACAGATCAGATTTAACAAGTGTAATTCCTGACTTCATCACTATGTGTGAAGCAGAATTTAACAGGACATTACGTGTCAGGGATATGTCTGTCAGGACACGGGCACCGATTGACAGTCAATACTTAAAGTTGCCAAGTGACTTTATAGGTATGAGGAATATTGATCTCCTTACCGATCCTGTTACTCCGTTGGCATATAAAAACCTTCAAAATCTGGACATTCACAGGTCAGCACATTCAACTGGCAAGCCTCTATATTATTCGGTGATGAAGGACAATCTTGAGTTTGCTCCAGCACCAGACGGGGATTACACGATAGAGATTGTGTATTACCAGAAAATTCCAGCACTTTCGGCAGACACTACAAACGGGGTTAATTGGTTATTGACAGACCATCCAGATGCTTATTTGTACGGTTCCTTAATGCACTCAGCCCCATACCTCCAAGCTGATGAAAGAGTAGGTTTGTGGGCAGGTAAATACCAACAGGTCATTCAGCAGATTATAAGCTCGGACGAGAAGGCCAAATTCTCTGGTTCTACTCCTTCGGTTTCATTCACACCTTTCGGATAAACAAAAATGGCAGGATTCACGAATTATTTAGAAGATAAAATCATCAACCACCTATTCGGTGACGATACGGGTGCTTCAGGAGCAGATCACTATACTGCACCAACAACTTGGTATGTAGGACTTCAAACAGCAACCCCTTCAGATTCGGCTGCTGGTACGGAAGTCTCTGGTGGTGCTTATGCCCGTCAGTCAGTGGCATGGACACTACAATCGTCTGGCACAGCACAGGCATCTAACACGGCTGCCATCACATTCCCAACAGCAACGACTGATTGGGGAACCGTGACTAATGCTGGTATTTACGATGCTCTCACGGGGGGAAACTTAGTAGCGTATGAAGTCTTGACAAAAACCGACTTTTCAACAGCAAACCCAAAAACCGTAAATACGGGTGATATTTTTAAAATAGATGCTGGAAATCTGAAGATACAACTCGACTGATGCTATATTTTGGTTCTCGTAATTTTGGTCAGGCTAATTACGGTCATGAGCTAATATCTCAAGCAACAGTTGATGAGGTTACAACAACCTCAAACATGGATGTTGCTGGTTATCTCATATTTGACACCTGTGCGATTGACCCGAAAGCAGTGGTGAATATCGATATTGCTGCTGGCATACAAAGAATGGGGTATCTGCAAATCCAGCCGACAGCAACTATGATAGCATCGGGAATACAAATGGAATGGCAAGCATGGACTAACTTAGGACAAGGAACAGCAACAATGCTTTCATCTGGATATATTGCGTGGGACTCTCAATTTATTGATGACGTAACTTGGACAACACAAACGGTAGATTAAATGGCAAGTACAACTAATTTTGCAATAGAGACCCCGACAGTAGGTGGTTATAGAAACACGTGGGGGGGAACCATAAATACGGGCTTAAGTCGTATTGATGAACTGCTGGCATTGGCACTTCCGATTGGGACAATCCAGATGTACACAAAATCAACTGCTCCAACTGCGACGGCAAATGGAGGAACTTGGCTGGTATGTGATGGGTCTACAAAGGTAAGGACTGATTATCCAGATTTACATACTTTAATTACTAACACATACGGAGCATATCCATCAGCAACAACCTTTGTCCTGCCAGATATGAGAACAAGGGTTCCTGTAGGTTATAGTGCCAGCACGGTAGGTTCAGGCACAACTCAAAGAACACCAAAAGCATTGGCAGCAGGTTCAGGAGAAGAAGATCATATACTCTCTGAAGCAGAACTAGCGGCACACAGTCATGCTATTCCTGCCACAACCCATGACCACGATATAACTGACGTAACTCACTCTCATGTTGGGGTAAGAACAGATGGAGCAGCAGGGACAGAAGATGCCACATTATCAGTAACAGACCCCGGACATTTCCACCAGTTTGATACAGGGCCAGAGTGGTCGGGGGGGTCTAGCTACGACATTGCGTTTGATGCAAACCCTGTAGATAATAATACTTGGTCAACAGATACAAAAACAACTGGGATTTCTATTGCTGATCATAAACACACATTTACAACAAATTCAGTAGGTACAGGACTTTCGACAACTCAAGCAGAGGTTATAGGTATAACATCTACTGCACCAGACACAGGTTCGGACACGAAACACAACAATATGCAACCGTACTTGGTTCTTAATTACATCATACTAGCAAAACATCCGAGTTTCTAATATGTCAACGATAACATATACAGTTACAGTAGTTTCTTCAAAATTCATTATAGACGGTTCAGGCCCGGTAACGAAATTAACCTTCAGGGATGGCGATACTTACATATTCGATCAGAGTCACGCATCAAATGCCGGACATATTTTACAATTCTCTGCAACGTCGGATAACTCTGGATCGTCTGAATACACCACTGGGGTCACAAAGAGTGGAACGCCCGGAAATGCTGGAGCAAAGACCCAGATCATAACAAGTTCTTCCACAACAGACACTCTGTACTACTATTCTTCAGGTGGTTCAGCATACGGTTCAGAATTTAGCAATACAGGGTATGTTCAGTCAACAGACCACAATATTTTAAAACCAAAGGTCGGAGATGAAAGTTCCCTTGAAAAATGGGGGCCAATGCAAAATCATGCAATGGATCAAATCGACCAAGCATTAACTGCCACCGATGCTTCGGGCGTGGCAATGGCAATAGCATTAGGATAATAACATGGCAAATACATTTAAGAATCGGACTTTACGAGCAGTTGGCACAACTCCCACCGATGTAGGTGCTGTTGTTGCTGCCAGCACACAAACTACATTGATAGGAATGACAGTATCAAATGTTGTTTCTTCTGTAATATCGGTGACTGTGACTTTAAATGATGGAACGAACACTACGAACATCGTAAAAGATGCTCCGATTCCCACTGGCGGAAGTTTGCTGGTATGTGGTGGCGATCAGAAGATCGTATTAATGACAGGGGATAAACTTATAGTTACATCAAATACTGCTAGTTCGGCAGACGTAATAACCTCATTTCTGGAAATTACATGAGTTACATAGGAAGAAAAGGAGCAACAGCACCCTTAAATAGTGCAGATATACCTGCGGAACTTGTTGTTTCTCAAGCAGAAATAAATGCCGCAAAAACCAATATAGCAATGCTGGGATTCAAAACCGCAGTAAATGGTTCACTAGCAAAGTATAATCTGCAAGATCAAGTCATTGATGAATATACAGATGCTTCAGGAATAGATGCTTCTGCTTCTACTAATGAGGATTTAACTTCTGGTGTTTATTCTGGAGAGGTAGATGCAACTATAACACAGGATGCAGATGCTACAGGAACAGATGGTCTTTATACTTGGTATAAATGGACTGATACTGGAGCAACTGGTTCTTTTACTGCTGATGTTACTACTAATTATGATTATATCGTAGTTGCTGGTGGTGGATCAGGTGGTTGGTCAGATCAAACTGGTGGTGGTGGAGGAGCAGGAGGCTTTCTAACTGGTACTGGTCTTTCTATTCCTGCCGATACAGCGCAAGTTATAACTGTAGGAGCAGGAGGAGCCGCAATAACGACTAAAGTACAAGGATTAGATGGTTCTGCTTCTTCTATTGCTAGTCTAGTAACTACTGTAGGAGGCGGTGGTGGCGGAGGACTTGATGATAGAGCAGGAAGAGCAGGGGGTTCCGGTGGTGGAGCGAATGGTAGTGGGTCGAGTGGAGCAAATGCCGGTTCTGGAACTGCTGGCCCACCAAGACAAGGTTATGATGGTGGTGCTTTTGGTTCTGCTTCTGGGGCACATGGTTCAGGTGGAGGAGGTGGAGCAGGTGCGGCAGGTTCGGCAGGTACTTCCTCAAAAGCTGGTGATGGTGGAATAGGAGAAGATGAGGTTATGGGAATGAACGCTTCTGATTCATACGCATTTTTAGGAGCTGTTTCTGCTGGTCATAATTCTGGAGGAGCTAGATATTTTGCTGGAGGTGGAGGTGGATCATGGCAAGGTACTGATACTGGAACTGGTTTAGATGGTATAGGAGGACTTGGTGGTGGTGGAAATGGGCCTAAAAGTTATGGTGCAACTGGATATCCGGCTGGTGGTTATGGACAGGATGCAACTGCAAACACAGGAGGTGGAGGTGGTGCTGCTACCGATGCCGGAACAACTACTTCTCTAAGTGGAGCCGGAGGTTCTGGAATCGTAATTCTAAGAACATTAACATCTAATTTGGCTTCATTAGATAACTTAACCCTTCAATCCACAGACACCGAAGCAGAAACACAACCAACAAA
>Ga0208299_1003158_pt1 | contig 10509 bp, 10 predicted proteins | sample 15_taG_FD_184089 | JGI IMG/M metagenome (GOLD analysis project Ga0208299, IMG submission 184089) | Marine viral communities from the Subarctic Pacific Ocean - 15_ETSP_OMZ_AT15312 metaG (SPAdes) (version 2) | ecosystem: Environmental > Aquatic > Marine > Oceanic | place: Pacific Ocean | collected...
TGGTCTATATCGTGCTTGAACATCCATTCCGTTTCGCATACCTTTGCGCCAAGATTAACGGCACCGGGAATGTTACAATAAATGTCTTCATTAATTCTATACACCGATAAATTTATATCCGGCTTGTCGATATATTCTATTGCTTCTTTTGATGAACCATCATCAACTACTATGAATTGCACTTTGCTTTTAATTTCATCACTGTAGGATTCCCACATCTCGATTTGCTTTTTGAGCATGTCGGATTGATTATAGTATGTTGTAATGAAGGATAAACTAGTCATACTAAAACTCTTAAATCTGGGCAAAAATAAATTGCTTTATCTTTATACTTTTCAAAATTATCAATTCTCACACCATTTTCGTTTACTATATCATCATCGGTGTCTACTATAAAGACCTCATCTTTTTCATAATTTTCTAACACAAGATTAAGATATTCTTTGCATCGGTTGAAAGAACCATAGACAATTAAATCAAAGTACCTTTCTCTTATTTTATCTTCTATATTTTCCCTGTCAACAGAAATATCTGGTATGTTTCCAGAATATGTCATACCCCCACCACGCAGTTCAGATACCTTTACTTTCTGTTTTACTAAACCATTCTTATCTTTTTCAGAAAGGTTTGGGTCATTGGGGTCAATCCAAACTCGGTCATCGTTTGTTCCCCTATAGGTATATCCTTCTTTGATACCATCATAAACCCACCAAAGTTTGTTTGAGTCTATTACTCCTTCTCCGACCACATTTCTAAACCCCTGAAACAAGTAATCATTTAATTGGTCTGCTCTATCTCCAAGTGTAATGTATAATACATTTTTAACATCGGTCTTGCCTGTAACCTCTAATGCAAACCTTGCCATGGCATCGGTTGTTAAATTTTCTCTGCAATACTCCAACAACCACTTGCAATCTTTTTCATATTCTTCTTTTGAAAAATCCTTCTGGTAATACTTATCTCGTAATTCTTGGTATTTCTTTTTTGGGTGGTGCATCAAACAATGCTCTGGACACTTATCAATATCCATAAACAGAGGGATACAACCATTCATAATAATTTCTTGATTTCTCCCAGTGTCCCATTGACCCTTTTTCCAATTGTAACCAAAATAACTTTCCTGATAGTCTCCGTAATAATCATCAGCAGTTTTAAAAATGTATGTTGACTCATCGCCTGGAATTACCGTTCCGAATAATTTTTTCTTTTCTGGAACTTTGTCCAAAACTAACTTTGGAGGGACTACGATATTCAAAGGATAAACAATACCTTTGCCTACCTTTCTTTCAATATCATCAACTCTTTCTTTTATGATTTCATTCATGACCAACTTCTCCATCCTTCATAATCTGTTTTTCCTAGATTTTTATTTCTAGAACCTTTGTTTGGTTTCCAAGGACCATAAACACAGACATCGCTTGCATCACTCAACACAGATGCCCACCAAGAAAATGTGCTGTCTTTAAATAGTATTTTATCAAACGAACGAATAAAATTAAAATGGTCTATAAATGTATCCTTTAATGCTGATTCATTTTTTATCATCCCTGCATTTTCTATGTGACATATTGGGCCATATATTGATAATCCTTCTATGAGTTCATTCACATATTCGATTGCTTCCTTTTCGGGGACTAGGTTATGTCGTGGTTCAAATTTTCTATGGAGATTAAAAGATTCTAACTCCTCATAGAGTTTAGAAACATCTTCTATATTGTGTGTCTCCCATTTATCAGCATCTGTTATTATATGGAGTCTGTCAAAATCAAAAGTATCAATGACACTCATATATTTTTTTGAGTCAACATGATTCATGTGGTGTGTTTGTTGAGCGATTCTGTTACCCAATCTCAAATGTAATATCAAATCTTTGGTGTTGGTTTTCTCAACCTTTGGAAACCAAGACCTGACATCATCAATTCTGTCCTTGTACAATGTATAATCTTCAAAATTATTCGAGATGCCAAACACACCACGACTGTCTCCGACAGTTCCCTCTTTTATGTTTTTAGGAATATTTAATTCTGGAATGGCATCATGTGATAGTTCGTAACCATTTCTTTCTGCCAATATTCTAGAACCAGAATATTGAAACAGATGATTACCAAATCCATCACTATATCGAATAGAAACAACTGGTTTCATATTTCTATATCCACCCCACACTTTTCTTTTAACCAAAATTTAATCTTACTTAACCACACCTTTGAAAGTGGGTCTTCATTATATTTTCTATATCTAGATTCTGACAAGTGTGTAAGAATCACTTCACCGTTCATTTGACCTTCGCATATTTTACCATTGCCACCCTTTACTGACGATTTTCTTCTTGCCTCGTCAAGTTCAGAATCTAAAAATTGTAGTTCTCCGTCTTTCTGAAACAGATGGACACTGTGTATACATTTTCCGCTATAACCATGTTCTTGAATAAGAGGCAACATTTCACCACTGTCTAGATTTATAGTTGAACCTGTCTTAATATTAAAGAGTTTTGATTCTGTTTCAGAAACAAGAACATTTCTAACATCTCCCATATTTACGGTTGCAAAACTCATGTTCAATTTTTTCATCACTTCAGTTTTAAACATACAGACCATTATCGTTGGAAAGTCTTCGTATCTGTTTCTGTTCTTTGGATATGTCAATCCTACCACTGAGCAGGTTTCGTTTAATTCGTTTTTTAATTTCTCATCCCAGTTCTTACATAAGAATGCGACATCAGCATCTACCCACATACCATATTCAGTATTAAAATGATTAAACAAAGTATCCAAAACTTCTCCGTGATTTAAAGAATTGCTTGTGTATTCTGTTTTGTGTGGAGTATCTCCTACCCTATTTTGTACTTCCTTAATTACATCTATAAATTTTATTTTATCATGAAGTCCACTCATTCGGTCTATCTGGATATCATCTCCGTTTAACCCAATAATAAATTCTAACTCTTCTGGATTTTTTGCAGTACTCAACATACTGTTTATAGCAAAACTTACATAACTTTCACAATCACCCTCATAAGAGAAGCATGGGATTCCTATTTGTATTACATCATTTTTTTTAAATTCCACATGTTTAAAATATAATTTGCCAAAATCATCTTCAATATATGCATTTGGATATGGGTCCTCTCTGCATCTAATAAAATTATATAATTCTGTTGTGGACATGTTAGACAATTTATTTGGAGTTAATTCACTCTGATTCGGTAAAATTCTTTTATACTTTTTTCCTTTGTTTTTTTGCTTTTTATACTCTAGATTGGGATATTCTTTAAGTAAACGACAAATAAGTTTTTCACTAGAATCAACCATATTACTAAAAATATTATTCAAATGTCCAGCCAATGAAAGTTTTTCTTGATATAATATATCACCCTCATCAAGTTTTTCATTTAATTTAAAAAGGGTCATTTTAGTATCGATAACACCGTCTAATATTTGATTTTGTATGGGAGAACCGCCAGCATAACTAGGAAGGTCAGATGGATGTAACCCCAAAACCGTTGTAGATTCTATAATATTGTTTGGTATTATCCAACTCCACCCAGACAGTAATATCATTGCAAGATTATCAACTTTATTGAACAACACCTCTAATTGTTTTGGCGTTTCTGCTTTAAACCAATCAAAATTGGTATGTTTATTTTTAATCTGTTCAAACACTTCCGATGACCAATCTCTGTATCCAGCAAATATAATTGTTGAGTTTGTCATTTTTTCTTGTACCTAACCTTTTCAAAATATAAGTATCCTTTATCGTCTTCTAAACATAAATTAGGATAGGGGTATTCTAAACACCTAATGAGGTTATACAAATCCTCTGTCGTTTTTGTAGAAAATTCTTTCATTCTTATAATACTATCAGAAGGAACTCTTGGTAATCTTTTAATATCTTCTTTGGCCCACACTTTCCATTTGATATTAGGATATTCTTCTAAGAACATATTGAAAAGAATGATACTTGTTGATGTCATTTTTCTTAAAATATTTTCCATTGAATCTGAAAGGTCTAAATCAACTTCATGACTATATTCACATGTGTGGGTATGCGCCCTGCCACCTTCCGTTGGGGATACAAATTTAAAAATTCTATGTTTAGAAACTTCAATTCCATCAATAATTTGTAATTGAAGCGGAGTACCATAAGAATATCTATCTAATTCAGCACAATGAACCCCTATTGATAAAATTTTATCTGCGATATCGTTTAGTTCATCACTCCACCCACATGTAATAAGCAAATCATAATTTTTTAAATTATAATGCTCTAATTCTTCTATAGTAGTACATAAAGGTACATTATTAGAAATCTTTGGGTTATTTTTTATAGAATCATAGACCTCTATTGCCCAATCTCTATACGCTAAAAACAAAACTTTCATATTAAATTACTTTCTCTAATTCATCAATTATAGATTTTATATCATCTTCTTCTAGCCACCAACCACAAGGTAATGATAATTGGTTTTTATAGAAGTAATCTGTTTGGGGCAATTCTTCAAAACTATCTTTAAAGCAGGTATAATAATGACAGGGAACATGAACCAAACCTGCTCCAATTCCCTGTTCATTCAACTTTTTAAGAATATTATCTCTATCCAACTTCTCATTTAATAAAACTGTATATACCCAATAGGATGGGTCAGAATTGTTTGGAAATGTCAAAGGGGTTATATTATCATTGGTTAAAAAGTGTTCAGAGTATATTTTTGCATTTTGTTTATGTTTGTCTATTATGGTTTGAATATGACCCACCTGTGATAAACCCAAGGCGGCAGAAACATTATTCATATAAAACTTATAACCCGCTTCTTCGATATCAACATTGTGTCGCTGACCTTTCCATTCTCCTTTTTCATCCTTAACTCCATCCCTGTCGAACCCAAACCATTTTAATTTCTTTGCTCTTTTGTAGTCATTTTCATCCGAACAAACCAACAGTCCTCCATCACCGCAGGTTATGTGTTTTATTGCCTGAAAACTATAACAAGTAAAATCAGAAAAATGACAAACTGATTTACCTTTATAAGTAGCACCGAAAGAATGAGCGGCATCTTGAATTAATTTGATTCCACTTTCTTTACATAACTGATGCAATTCTTCTAATTCACAAGGAAGTCCTGCCCAATCAACACAAAGAACTGCCTTAGTATTTCTGTTAATTTTCTTTCTTATTTCTTCTAAATCAATATTTCCAGTATTGCTTTTTATATCAGCCCAAACTATTTTTCCCCCTATATTGTGAATTGGAGTAAGTGATGCAACACAAGTCATTGATGGTGCTATAACTTCTGTTCCTTCAACGACTCCACATAATTTCAAAGCAAGAGTTAATGCACTAGTACAACTATTCAATGGAACTATATTGGCATGACACAATTGTTTTACCATTTCGTTGGTAAATTCTGTAACCTGTTCTCCCTCGTTTAGAAATCCACCTGTCAAAACAGTTTTCATTTTATTTAAAGCACCTTCTACATCCACATGAACTTTAAATATTGGATAATTATATTTCATTACTATCCCCTTTTATATTCTTCAATTGTTCTTCCAGTAAAATCATTAATGTTCCTATCTAATATTGATAAATTTGTTAGATGTGATTTGAGTTCTTCTTTGCTTAATATGTCCTGTTTACTGCTGTATTCAAAGATATCATTGCTTAGTTCAGAACTATAGGATGGTCTTATTACATAATGACTTCCTATATCCGTTGCTCTTGTTGATTCACATTCTGAAACAAGAGATTCATGAATCTTTTCTCCCGGCCTAATTCCAGTAAATACTATTTTCTTATTATACATTTCTGAGTATATTTCTGCTAAATCAACTATTTTCATAGATTTAAGTTTTGGAATCCATGTTTCCCCACTTTTAGATTTTTCTAAAGTAGTTAAAATTAAATCAACACTATCGTCAAGAGTCATAAGAAATCTTGTCATGTCAGGATGTGTAACTGTTAAACATTCCTGTGTTTTTACCTGATGCTGAAATAGTGGAATGATACTTCCCCTTGAATCTAATACATTTCCATATCTCACTCCTATAAACTTGACTCCTTTGGTGTGTTCATATTTTGAACGAACCGTTACCAATCTTTCAGAAACAGATTTACACATTCCATATACATTTACAGGAGAACAAGCCTTGTCAGTACTTACCATTAATACTGATTCTAGTGATTTTAAACGAATAATATTTTCTTCAACTGCACTAACAATATTATTAATTCCAATTATATTAGTTTGAACACTTTCATATGGGGACAGTTCACAGGTATCAACTTGTTTTAAAGCAGATGCCATTATTACAATATTTGGGTTAAACTGTAAAAGCATTTCCTTGACACGATTCATATCTCTGATATCACCGACACTAAACAACAAATTGTCAGAATTGAAATCATTCCTGATAGTCCAGTGTTTTGCTTCATCTCTAGAAAATACTAAAACAGTATTATCTTTGTGTAACCTTTTGATTAATGTCTGTCCTAACGAACCAGACCCACCAAAAATCATTATTTTTTTATTTTTCATACTTAAACAACTCTCCGTACAAATCTTTTACTTGGTCTATCACTTCTTTACATTCTTTTATTGTTACATCATATCCCATCTCGGCAAGACCTTTTGCAAATTCAAGTTGCTGAGATTCCTCGATGATGGGACACCCCTTTTTAAATGTAACATCTGTTATAATAACTGGTTCATTCTTTGAATGGGTGGTTATAAAATAATCTAATTGATACATCAAGTGGGCTCGGTTTGTTCTATCACACGCTTTGCTCATGTGTGCATCAATTCCAACCTCTAATGCACTTCTAATCATAGCACGATTATCTCTTGGAAAGCAAGGACCACCATAACCAAATCCATATTTAAAATACTTGTTCCCTATTCGGTCATCAGAACCAATTGCATTTAATATTTTATATGGATTTCCCCCTAAACGAATAGCAACATCACCAATAGTATTTGCCATTGATATTTTTGCCGTTAGAGAACAGTTCAATCCAACCTTTGTAAGTTCTGCATCTGTTCTGTCCATTCTGTGTAAAGTGTAATCTGATTTACACATTTTCTCATAGACACTCGCTATCAACGCGCCTGCTTCTGGATTATCTTCTCCGATAATAACAATACTTGGATATACTTGGTCGTGTACTATTTGTCCTTGTGCAATTGTTTCTGGATTAAAACTTACAATGTAATTATATTCTTTTAATCTTTCCGCAACTGTATTCGTATATCCTGGCTGAACATTACTGCATATTACAATATGCTTGGGTGTTTTATGATAACCAAGTTGTTGAAGGTCGAATATTAAAGATTCTATTTGGCTGTGATTATACTTTCCGTCTTGGTCTGATTCGGTTCTTAATACAACAAATACCATATCAGAATTTTCAATTGTATGTTTTAATGAATTGACTGCTTTAAAATTTGTAAATGATTGAATAAGTTCATTTACGCCTTTTTCTGGTGAAGTAAATGTTCTATCGTTAATAGATTCCATGTACCCGTCATCTCTAATATCATAACCAATAACATTAAATCCTGCTTTCTCTAAATTTAAAGCAAAGCACAATCCAATTCTACCAATTCCAATTACTCCAAGTTTTAAATCAGAACTCATAATTAACACTCCTCATTTTTTCTTTGCCAAAATGTCCACTTCCATAAAGAATCTAAACTAATATTATGAGTTTTATTTACCTGTTCTTTAATCTCTTCATATTTGGTATAGGCATCAGAAACAAAACTATGAAACTGAACCTGAAGATATTTTATTCTTTTAATATCTCCTGATTGAACCAAAGAAGAAAGTATCTCATATTCAGAACCTTCTGTGTTTATTTTCATCAAATCTACTGAATCATATTTTTGCATTTCGTCTATAATATTAACGACTTTAATTTTTGTCGTGTGTGCTTTTTGTAAATCTTTGTTTGGTTCTCCCTTGTGTGATGGATTATTTGCTCTATCATATTTTTCTAAAGTAGTTCCTTCACCGCCTATAACAATAGTTTCAGTTCCATCATTTTCGCCAAGGGCAAAACGATTTACATTAATTTTTGAATTGTTTACACTGTCTATTGCATCACAAAATTCTTCAATGGGTTCATACGCATACACATTACAATTATACTTTTCTTGAATTTTAAATGCAAACTCTCCCTTATATGCACCCAAATCTAAAACGCAACTGTCTGGAGTTAAATAATCACACACATATCGTGAATCTTCGTAATAAGAATTCCAAGGTCCTGCTTTTGGTATTGTCCCTATCATACTATAATTACCTCACCTTCACATTCATTTAACCACCAACCAACTTCTACAAAAGTGCTTAGATAAGAACCAAGTATTGTATCATTCATTCCAAGTAAATACATTTCAATGATGGCATCTTGTGATGCTTCAAGAGTTGACATATATGAGGTGCCAGGGCTGTAGTTTCCATCTCCCTGTTTTGGGTAATCGAAAACTCTGTCTGGATATCTTTCTTTAAGAACATCAATACAATGTTGATGGTCTGCACATACAAAAAATTTCTTATCTGTCATTTCATCCATATATTTAAAATAGTTGTTGAAGTCAAACAAGCATTGTCTTCTTGGGTCATCTGCCCAAGAACGCATGTGAACAGAAACTGTATTCTCATCAAAATTTTCAGAAGAAAACGCCTCAAGTTGGTTGCGAATATATTCTGTGGGTACAAGTTTCTTTGCTTGTTGGATATAAGAAGTTTTAACATGTTCTGGAATTCTTTCATATTCGTGGTCAATATTTTGACCGTTATTGACTTCTATTTTCTTTCTTAATTTGCCATTTTCAAATTTCTTATCTGGATGTTCTTGTGCAAACCCCTCTGGTATTTCATCAGAATCTAAAACTAATAGCCGTTCTGAATCTCTAACTAATTTTGAGTCTTCTGGTATATCATAGATTTCTGAAAAGTTTTCAAACAAATCATTCCACCTACACCCACTAAACCTATTATTAGGCCAAAAAACTTGAACATCATCGTCAAGTCGCATAGAACTTAAAACACATTTTAACCTATTCCCAAGTCCTGAACCAAGCATAGAAATAATCATATATTAACTTCCTCTCTTTTATTATTCCAATAATATTCATTTGTATTAACTGTTTCTGTGTCTTTACCATCGAATACATCCTTCAATTTATCTACATTCAAGGAAATAAAATTAGAATAGTGATTATTATACTCAGAAACTATACATGTGTAATCTAAACCAAAACTACAACAAACACTTCCTAATTCATGAAATCCAGATTTTCTAGAAGGAAAAACAATTTCAATAAGTTTACAATTTTTATTAAACCAATAGCAATGATAATTAGACCCACCATGTGGTGAAATCACAAATTTTGCTTCATTAAAAATCTTAAAACGCTCTTCATGCGACATATCATCAGCGTCAAACACTATCAGATTTAAACCATTAGAAGTACAGTATTCATTCAAAAAATCAAATACTTCAGGAAAATTTTCTACTATTCTGTTTTTTTGTTTTAAACGAGGTATAAAGATTACATTTTTTGGTTCGTCAACCTTATTATTATAAAACTTTTCTCTAACTTTTCGTACAAGATGTGGAGGGCAAAATTTATGTTGGTCGAATGGAATATTTCTGACAGAAAATATCTCTTTGGCAAAAATAGTTTCATTCTTACTGATATAAATTATCTTATTTTTTAACTTTAAAATGCCTCTAATAATATATTCAAAAGAATCAAATTCAGGGGGATATACTGCTAAAGAAACATCTTCATTATCTCTCAACCAATCACTAATCCACACCAGATTACACACACTCTCCCACATAAAATGTTGCCACTGTTCAGAAGATGCAGAAATAATCGGACAAACCTTTTCATATTTTTCACAATTATAATTAATTTTATAAGACAACTCTTTTAGTGGAATATTTTTTCTTGACAATTTATGAATATTTACATCGTGTCCCAAAGAGGAATCGTGTGGACATCCATTTATATCATATATGGCATATTCTATACAACTGCTCTTTTGTTTTATTCCAGAAACTAGATATGAATTTTCGTATGAGATACACTGTATCTTTTCTTGAGGAATATATTTTTGATATATTCTATCCTCTCCTCTATTCTGTGAACATTTATTAATAGAAAAATCTAAAATATATTTGTCCCTTGGTAGACATTTAAGTTCTGAACGAAAAGAATTATCATCGTTATTATATGTGTGTGATTTACATATTTTCATCAACAACTCCTAAAATGTCGCCAGTCTTTTAATTTCATGTGTTCGACAAAACATTGTTCGGCAATAAAACTCCTCATTCCTTGAGGCCAACATCTGTCGTGTATTTCTATCTCTTGTCCATTCCAAGAACACCATTTTTCTGTACTGAATAAATTACCATCGATGGAAAATTTCTTGACCATCGGTCTAGTGAACCCATAAAAGAAACCATTTAATGCATATCCTTGTCTTCCGTCCC
>Ga0208299_1003160_pt1 | contig 10506 bp, 25 predicted proteins | sample 15_taG_FD_184089 | JGI IMG/M metagenome (GOLD analysis project Ga0208299, IMG submission 184089) | Marine viral communities from the Subarctic Pacific Ocean - 15_ETSP_OMZ_AT15312 metaG (SPAdes) (version 2) | ecosystem: Environmental > Aquatic > Marine > Oceanic | place: Pacific Ocean | collected...
GAACTGCCGGGAGTACGTGCGGGGGTGGATGGCGGGCCGTCTCGAATGGAAGACACGCGAGTGGGCACTCAAGCGGAAGCTTGACAGGATGGCCGAAACGGATTAGGTTAGAGTACCAACAACGGAGAGGCTCAATATGGACGACAACGTAATAAGCATGATCGGACTCCTGCTCGCTCTCATCCTGCTCGGGTGGGGCGGGTATGCGCTCGTGACGACCAGCAACGGGAACGCGTCCGAGTGTGCTCCGGTGTGTGTCATCGAGGGCGTGCAGTATAAGCCCATGCCCCACGGCGGCGAGTGCTGGTGCGATATGAAGAAAGGTCGGCGGGCCTTGACAGGCTGACGAGCACGGGCTATAATGTTTTCACAACGAACGGAGGACAGCATGGCGAAGCGTAAGAAGTGGGACGCGCCAAAGAAGCGCAACCCGGTCGTCCAGGCTATGATGGCTCGGACGGCGAAGGCCGGCACCCACGGCGACAAACGCAAGGCACGCTCTAAGAAGGCGTGCCGAGGGCGGGTCAAGGTCTAGCCTTGACAGGTTGCCGAGGGCGAGCTATAATGTTTTCACAACGAAGGGGGAACAACATGCTACCCATTGAAGCGATTCTGGACGCATCGGGTGAGCCGATGCCATTGCACTGGAACCAGTGCCTGCCGTGGTCGAGAGAGGACCACGGCCAGAGAGTGAACCGGAATACCTACGTCAACCGGTATGGTCGCCTGTGCTGGTCCATGACGGGAACGCCGTTCCCAGAGGGCTACACGCCCCGGCCACGAGTCGAGTGGCCTTGACAGGTTGCCGAGGGCGAGCTATAATGTTTCACACAGCAGGGAGGCAGCGTGCATTTGAATCACCAGCGAGGCGAGGGTCACGACCGCCGCAAGGCAGCGAATTACCCCTGGAGCAACACGAGCTACAATCAGGAGTGGCAGCGGTGGGGTAACGCCGTGAGGCGCAAGCAGGACAAGGTGACCGTCCGTGAGGGACGCCGTGAGTACAACGAGAGCAAGATGCTCGACCCGGACGTGCCGGTGCTCGTCCTGCACCGTGAGCCTTGACAGGTAGCCGAGGATAGGCTATAATAGTTTCACAACGGAGGACAGCATGACCGAGCAAGAGAGGGAATCGTGGGAGTGGTGGGACGCAATGTCGTGGAGGGCGACAACGAGCACATGGGCCGGTGCCCTGGCTGGGGTGGCCGCTGCCATGGTCACGGGAAGCGGTGTGTTCACCCTGGCTGTGATGGCGGTGGCGTTCTATCTCGTGTGGAGGGTGGCATGATTGACCAGCGACGTGTGGATGCCATAGGCGTCCTGCTCATGCTCCCGGTGGGGTATGCGGTGCTCGTGATGTTTCTCTGCCTGTGACTTGACAGGCAAGCGACGACGGATTAGATTAGTTTCACAATCAAGCGAACGGAGAACAAAATGGATATGTCATTGTGGGCCCCATCGGGGTGGACGCCGGGTGAGGAAGTCACGAGCCTCATCGGCTACGTCGTCGTAGGGGAGGTCGCGTTTGAGGTGCCCCTGGCAGCTACGAGCGTGGACGACCCAGCAATGCCGTCGGCATTGGAGGCCGTCGGCTACAAGCTGGTCAGCGTGCCGGACGAGGAGGAGTCGTCGCCCCTGTCCTACTGTCAGGGCTGGTTGACCGTGGAGGTGGTGTAGACTTGACAGGCAGACGAGAGCACGATAAGTGTATTGTAGAACAAACGAACGGAGGCAACATGCCGAACGAACCGAAGGAAGACCCCCGCGACGAGCGGGACGAGGACGATATCTCCGAGGACGAGGACAACCGCTGCGGCGATGTGGACCGCGAGAGCGTGTCCCACCTCCTCGTCGAAGACGAGGACAGCGAGGAAGGGGATTGGCTGCCGTCCTGGTAGTTACTTGACGGGGGGGCAACCCCCCGTTATTAGTTCACACAACGAACGGAGGTCGAGCATGGACAGCGAATACACCGAGTGCCCCCACGTCCGCGAGGACGACGGACCCCACACCGTCGAGGACGGGGACGGCATCGAGGTGGAGGTGCCAGAGCACGCCCTGCTCTAGGGCGTGGGGTCGACCCCTTGACATACCGTCGGGGGTCGACTATAATAGTTTCACAATGGAGGAAAGAATGACTCGTGAGCAATGGGCGGCGCTCGCCCGCCTGGCGCAGAAGTACGGCCCCATCATCGCGATGGGGAAGGCGGACGACTTGAAGCACGATGACGGCACGCCAGTGAAGGGCTGGTATTGGGTGACCCTTCCTGATCCGATGTGGTTCGACTATGATGAGGACGCCAGGCGCGGGTTCTACATCACGCCTGCCGGACGTGTTCACGCTTGACAGATAGCCGGGAGTCGGCTATACTGTTTTCACAACGGAGGTCAGCATGTATGTGTATCGAATCGAAGGGCGGCTCGCGAAGCATTTCGGGCTGGGGGACAGCGTCTACAAGACGCCGCAGGGTGCAGCGGACCGCGTCCGCCTGGCGGTGAGGTCCCACCGGTTGTGGGATATCGAGGAGTGGGACGAGCACGAGGACGGGCGGGGGCTCGTGCTGACCCATGTGGGTGGGTACGTCGCACGAGGCCCGGTAACGCGGGCTATTACGTGGGTGGACACCGGAGTAGCTGGCTCGTACGGGGGAACGGCCGATACGTGGCTCACAGAGCTACCGGTCAAGGACTAGGCATCCTGGCCGACCCTTGACATACCGTCGGGGGTCGGCTATAATAGTTTCACACAAAGTAGAGAGAGGTTCCGAATGGATATCGATGTGGTGGCGATTCGGGCGGCGGTGGTCGTGCTGGAGGCGGCGATTGACGCCGCGTGTATCGACAACGTGTTCCCCATCGACTGCGGCGACGTAATCGCCGCATATGTGGCGCTCGCTGACCTTGGCGTCGAATACGTTCAAGGTCAGTGCTGCACCCTCCGTGGTGTGCCGGGTGTGCTCCACTTCTAGGCACACGGGCCGACCCTTGACATACCGTCGGGGGTCGACTATATTGTTTTCACAATGAACGGAGGCAGCATGGTGTGGCTGGTGATTGAGACGGTGGACTACGAGGGCAGCGCGACGCTCGGGGCCTATGGGTGCCCGGACGAGGCGTATGGCGTCGGGTGCAACCTGGCCACGGACCGTGCCGAGTGCCGGTGGTGGCGTGGGTCGGCAGCCATCCGGGTTGTCCCCATGCCCGTCGGGCGTCTCCTGACGCTGGACGAGCGGTACAGCGCGGGTCGGACGTGCCCGCCTGACCTGACGCTCGTTGTGGATGCACGGGCGGACCTTGGGGCGATGGACATGCCCCCCATCCAGCCGTCGCCGTCGTGGCGCTCGGAGGTAACGTGGTCCGAGGGTATGGACGGTGAGAGCCACCGCGTTGTGACGCGGGGTTACAATCGGTCCATGCGTCACAACGCGAGGCGGGTGCTCCGCGCCTACTGCCGATAGGCACACGGGCCGACCCTTGACATATCGTCGGGGGTCGGCTATTAGTATTGCACAACAACAGCAGAGAGAGGTTGAGAATGAGAAACTCCAGCGCATACAAGCCCCACGTCAATCCGGCGTTCAAGCGTGTTCTTTTCCGTAACGACGACCGCCCGTTGACCATGAAAGAGTGCGGGAGCATCTTCGGTCGCCTCATGTTGCGACCCGGCAAGTGGGTTGCACTGGCCAGCCACGCGGAGCGCGGTACGCGCCACGGGCACGGTGGAGACTACTTCGCGGGTATCTGTTGCACTGACGACGCTAGGACGCTCACACGTAAGCTACAGGCGGTCATTGTGGAGCACGCGCGACGGTCGGGGAAGCCGGTGCTGTTCGCGGTGCAGGTCCGTCAGGGACCGTGCGGAAAGCAGGCGCGGGTGGATTTCTTGACTCACACGCGATAGAGTGTTAGGGGGGGGCTCCCCCCCCCGCCCCCAGGGGGAGAAAAGTAAGTCCCAGAGCTTGACATGCCCCCGGTCGCGGGCTGATACACGAGCGACACCCACAGAAAAATCCAGAGTTTTAAAAAGGGGTCCTCTAAAAAAAAACACCCACATAAAAATCCAAAACTATTTAATAATATGGAGACCTCACATCATGAAGATTAGAATTATTAAAGAGAACTTTGAGAAAGCAATGGGCAAGCTTGCGGAGGCACCAGAAGACGATGTAGACTTGCCAGAACGACCTCACCACGAGCTACGGCTGGTACAGCCGCGAAAAACACCAAGCTACGAAGAGACCCGGTTTTGGTGGGTTGTGTACTTAACTAACGGGACTTCCGCATGGTTTTATGACAATGAGGTCCAGGCTAATAAATTTAGAGAAGAAATGGAGGCGAAAGGTCTCTATTCAAATTGGGACATGCACCCCGTTGGGACAGTAGATCCAGTTAGCCTTGCAAGAGAGCATGAGGAGGCACTTCCCAAGAACATACAAAAAACGCCCAAATAAAAATCCAAAACTATTTATTGTATGAAGTTAATAATGGAAAATTGGCGAAGATATGTAATGTCGGAAGCATTGGATCCAAAACAAAGATATCTTTATTTAACGAATATGATAGAACATCCGAATACGCCTCCTCATGAGAAGGCAAACGCCGAAAGATCACTAGAAAATCTAAAAAGCAAATATCCAAATATTGATTTTGAACCAAAAGAAGAGGATGTAGCAGATGAAACTTGGTGGCCGCGACGACCCACGGAACCACCACCTGCCCCAAAAAAACCAAAGTGGTGGGATCGTCGATATGAAACAGAGCCTCATTTTGCAAGCTGGGTCGATAAGATAACGAGCCACAGCCTCGAACCGTTGGACCCGTACAGCAGTCATTCCTCTCCAGACCAGTGGAAACAAGATGTTCGTGAATATTCTGAGACATATGTGGATCCTATAATTGAACTTTTAAATTCAAAAGGAGCCCATATCGATCTGGTTGACGATAGAGGTTCTCAAGTATCTCAATTAACTGCTGACGGAAACACCTATTCCGTCAAAGTCCCTGTTAATTATTGGCCTGTTATGCGTGGCGACGGTGGGGGGTCTAGGTGGGGGCAAGATATGCCAACTATACCTACTCCCGATGAAGTGCTTTTGTTTTTCTTAGAAAACCAGCTTACCGACCCCGATTATGAGGTTGAGGAACTGTTTGATCCTGAGTATAAAGTTCTTTTCGAGAGGTATGCGGGCAATGCCGAATGGAATAAGATAGTCGATAAGGTTAGAAAAAAATTAGAAAAGCGAGCAAATAGTCCACGATTTGCCGAACGATTGAAGGTGGCGACAGAGGACGGCTGGGGAGATAGATTCTTACGCGGTACATGGGGATCAAAAGTAACACATGCAAGAGAAACTCTTAAAGCACTTGAAAAACTTAATTTGTAAAAAAGACCTCTCTAAAAATATACTCATATAAAAATTCAAAACTATTTAATAATATGAAGATACGCATCACCAAAGAAACTAAAGAAGCTGGAGAAGGCTTTGATCTAAAAGGTGCTGTTGCTAAGCTATATAACGACTGGAACCCCGAAACGGATGAAGGTCAACAATATAAGGATGATCTACAAGAACTAATTGTTTTATCTAACAATAGAGTGGGTATGAAAGGACGCCTAGACTATCCTTCCAGTGAACCACCATTTGAATAGGAAACTTTATTATGAAGATACGAATCATAAAAGAGAATCGACGACTAACAGAAAGCACTGAAAAAGAAATAGTCACTTTAGACGATGGCATAGGTGTTTACTACAAAGATTCCTGGGGCGGTGAGGGTTTTCTTATATTTCGCCATGATGATTGGGTGAATGGTATGTCTGTTAAGCAGATTTACGAAGGTTTTGGCAAAATTAAAGAAGCCCTATCCCACTACAGCGCTTTAGAGGATTACGAGCCCCTCAAACCCGACAAGCTAGAGAGTGAGGTAAGCATTTCTTATGGTGGGGGCGACCCTATATTTGATAAAACATATTATCTTTCGGTTCCAGTAAGAAAAAAATCTGAGGCACGCTCCGAACAAGAGGAAGAAGAAGATGAAACTATTATTTGAAAGCTGGAGACAATACCTTAACGAAGCCAGCTTTATTCAAAGCATCTTGGATAAAGAGCCTTACCCCTTCTCCAGACCAATCATAAACACTGATAGATATTCATATTCTGTTAAATATGAATTTGAATCCAAGGGAATACCAATCGACAAGGGAGGCACGGGGAAAAGCGAAAGATATCAAGTTCACTTTACGGTAGATATAGATGATAAGACTTGGTCAATTCAATTTAATACTCTAGTTAGGAAACAAGGAAGAAACATTCCAAGCTCTGAGCTTACTCATGGCATGGATTTTGTTGTAATATCAACAATCGTTCATATTATTCACGATTTTGTCTTTAGCGAAGAAAGAAAGGGGCCTCCCGCTGATTCAAGTGAGAAAATTCGTGGCTTCTCTGCCTCTGACGCAAGAAACTATATCTCCAATATAAGAACCTTTAAGTTCTATGGCATGCCGAGGAATAAGGAGTCTGAAAAGCAAGGAAAACAAAAGAAAGAGCGTGAGGCGGAATGCAAAGAGGAATATGGAAGCCACGATACTTTTGTAGATGACTGCTCAAAAAGCCCAAAAAAATACTTTGATAGAGAGGAGAGTAGCTGGGTCCATCAAGTGTCTAGTCCCTTTGGGGACCCAGAATTAGAGAAACGTGAACAAAATAGGGTAAAATGCGGTAATTTATATCATGATAAAATAGACTACTGTATAGAGGATTCATTAATAAGCGATCCTTTGCGGTTAAACGCTCGTACAACGCTTTATATAAAACTTCTTAAAGCAAAACTTCCTGGAGTCAAGCCGGTAATAGACCCGGCTAGTCCAAATAACGTTTCTTTTACGTTGCCTCGCGGACTAGGACAAGAAGAATTACCTGGACAACTAGAAGAAGCAGCCTCTGAATACGTTTATGGAGTAAAAAATCCTGGACGAGTCGCAAATATATACCGAATAAAGATAGTTAAGAAATGAAACTATTATTTGAAAGATGGAATCAATTCCTCAAAGAAGACGACGATACAAAAGCAACAAAAGAGGATATTTTAAAATGGACTGCTGCTCATTTCCCTGAATACGGAAACCCTCGTCATTCTCGTGAGGCTCTTGAAAAGATGTCTGTGGACCTGGGTTATGAAGGCATTAAGCAATTCGCAAACGACAAAGCTACAAGGCGATTGTTTTTAGAGACTTCTGCTGACATTTATAACAACTATAACTTGCCTAAACAAAAAGAAGGAACTGTAAGAATCAACCACACGACTGGATTGAGAGTAAACAGCACAGAAGAAAGGTATGAGATTATTGATAATATTCTTACAAATGGGCTTGTGAATCAAGCTAAAGGAACTGGTAGGTATAGCGAATCCCCAATGGACATCTTTGGCGTGATAGACAACCCAGGTGCTGGGGAACGCAACGTTTATAACAAAAATTTTCCTTGGTTCACTCTTGATGTGCTGGAAGGTCAACATGGTTTACAACGAGCCAAACCCGGCAGTGTTGTTGTTCTCACTAGAGAGGTCCCTGAACGGTATATCATTGGCGTATGTGGGATATCTAAGTATGACTACTTAAAAGCAGTAATCGAGTATAAGGCAAAAGCAAATTATGAAACTAATACTTGAAATAATTATTTGTCATGCTTACTAACAAAAAACTACTTAATAACATGGAGACCTTATAGTCATGAAAATACGAGTTATAAAAGAAAGTAAAAGAAAAACCCCCCGCACACCGGATCTTATACGTAGAGTCTTGGACACCGGTCCAACGAGTGAAGCTGAAACTGGAATTTTGCCTAAAGCCCCCCAAGATATGAAAATTTTTCTTAATAAAATAGCTGAAGAGATTGAAGAGATGAGCGTGGAGGAGCTTGCAGCCGCTAACAGTGAGAGAGCGTTTTCCAGTATAGGCACGGCTATCATGAACGCTGAGGATGAAGGTATGGACAGGCCGAGAGAAGGAGGTCAGCTGTGAAAATACGAATTTTAGCTGAGATTTAGTCTGTCCTATAGCAGAATTACCTACTATTTATAACAAAGAGGGCTACATATGAGCGCTAAGAATATGGATAAAGTATGGAAAGTTTTTACTATTATTCTCGGAGTTGTGATAATGCCGCTTGCGGGTTGGGTTTGGAACACAAATGTTGCTATGGCTCAACTAGATAATGACCTTGGAGACATTGAATCCGCCTTAATTACGATAGGTAACAAGATTGAAGAGGCTGAGAGCAACTCCAGAGCAATCATATCAATAGAAAAAGACATTGAATACATGAAGGAAGCCCTAACTCGTATTGAAAAGCTTGTGGCAGACTAATGAAACTAATCACTGAAGCTCAACTAAACAAACTTATTCTAGAAGAAACAAGAAAGCTTATCAACGAAACAATAGATTCTGAAGAAAGCGGCTTTATAAGTAAGTTAAAAGGTATGTTTAAGCGCAGAAAACCAGAAGAAGTCGCTCCTTTATCTGTAGAAGCTCCCTTACCGATAGACGACAAGAGGCTAAAGCAAGGAATTGATAACTATATGAATAGATATCATCGTGGCCAGAAATATGAGATTGGAGATATAGATTGGGGCAGACAAGACCCCTTGTCTTCGCCGCCAAGGGATGATGGTAAAGAGCCGGATATGGAAGAAGCAAAAAAGGAATATGGCTATAAAGTAATGGTTTCTTTCGAAGAAGATGAAGTAGGGGGGCGGTCTCACGTACCTGGCAGACTGGATCGTGAACGTGAGTATATCATGTGGGTGTCTGACGACCCTGAGCAGAGCCATCAAGACTCTGGGTTTGTGGAGATACCAAACACGGATCCACCATTGTATATCTACGGTGAACAGATAAAATGAACTTAATCCTTCTCCTCATTATGACCACGTCAGCTTCTCCTGAGGCCACAGAAGCTCTTGTGAGCGATGAGAGAGCCCAACAGGACACAGCACCCGCAGAAGAGGTTGGGGATTGCCAGGACGGCGTTGAAGACCTCAAGAGCAGCATACTTGGGTTGGAGTTCTACCTAAGAGACAAGAAAAATCATAAAGAGTTCTGTCTCCACATAAAATGGGAGCAGCCCTCTTTAGAAGTCTATAAGAAAGAACCAAAGTCTTATTTACCTAGCGAATGCAGAACAAAGGAATAATATATTATGAAAATTACTACTAAACAGCTTGGAAAAGTAATTCTAGAAGAACTAGATAAGGTTCTTTCTGAAAAACGGTTCCCGTGGAGGAAGCGGCCTCGGGTTTCTAAAGAAATAGATCCTCTGCAAACGACCGGCCCAGAACAAGGGATGGCTGTAGAACCAGAACCAGCTACTCCCACAGCGAGTGGGTTGGCGCCGTGGGAAGACGACGACGAAGATATGGACATAGAAATTGATAAAGACTTTCTAGCACAACAATTAAGAAAGAGAGCTAATGAGCTGGAGGCGAAGATAGCCGCGATCAAGGGCGAGGCGTTAAGAAAGGCTCGCCGCCGTGGCCGAGGATTTCCTCAGGCGTCGGAGCGGTTCATGGCGAGGTTAGGAACACAGGTAGATCCTCTGAAACAAGAACTTAGGGGCATACTCGACCAGCTCGGGAAGGTAGAGGATGAATTAGCGTTGGCCTCTCCGGTGCCCACTGGTCAAATCGCAAGTAGTTAACTTTTTCGTTTAAATTTGAAAAAGAACTTACTATTTAATGTATGACCGTAGGAGTTTATACATTATGAGTAAGTTTAGCTCGTTTAAGAAAGACCAATTGTTATTTGAGAGTTGGCGAAATCACGTTAATGAAGTGGATGTCTACAAAAGGGGCGGCTTAAGCCAGGTTGTATTAGACCCTGAAGGTGGATCTAGCCCTGTCGGGGAGGTAGATCCTGCTGGGGCTCGAACTGCTGGTTTGCTTGCCCTTAGACCATATACTGATACAAAAGGCCTTGACTTTGAAGAGACTAGGGAACTTCTAAAGCATATTGCCGAAGGTCTAGAGGGACCATCATTATCAGCTTTTTGGGAGGCGGTCGCGGAACAGCTAGAAAAGGTTCCAGAACCAGAGCTAGGAAGAAAAACTTCACCTACAGATGCTCCAATTAGGCCCCCGCGCGACGATCCGGGGACACTTGTGCCGCCGACAAACCTTAGAGAAGAAATGCAAACTGATGACAAGGCTACCGAAATGCTTAAGATATTAACCGCGATGCCCGACGCTAAAGTATTCATATCGATGATTCAGGAGGATCCTGAGGCATTTAGCAAAGCAATTAGTGGCTTGCAGGCAGCATCAACGGAAGAAGGCGCTGTATAACCCTTTAGAGAGAGAAAGAGGTGATGGTATGAAACTTATATTTGAGAACTGGCGTAAATATATAATTAATGAAGACTTGGAAGTTGTCCTCACAAACGAAGAGGCAGGCGAATTGTTTGGTGAGGAGGTTGAAAAGCAGCTTAATGCAAGTTCGTTAAGGAAAGA
>Ga0208299_1003161_pt1 | contig 10505 bp, 15 predicted proteins | sample 15_taG_FD_184089 | JGI IMG/M metagenome (GOLD analysis project Ga0208299, IMG submission 184089) | Marine viral communities from the Subarctic Pacific Ocean - 15_ETSP_OMZ_AT15312 metaG (SPAdes) (version 2) | ecosystem: Environmental > Aquatic > Marine > Oceanic | place: Pacific Ocean | collected...
GTTGCGTTCTCACCAACCCCAATTAGCGGTTGATAATAGGAGGAGGTGGTAACCGCAGGAATGAAAATTGCCGCCTGTGAGGCATCCTCAAAGTCCAATGTTGCAACTCCCGCCTGTGGCCTATCAATGTGGAGGGAAGTGTACGGAGAATCTTCACCTATGCCACACTTGCCGTCTGCTTGAACTAGAAATCTAACCGTTCCATCGTTGTTCAGATTTAATAAATCATGCGCTCCAGCATCCGAAGTGTCATCACTGCGAACCTCAAGGACTGAAGTGCCGTTACTTATTGTGCCAGCAGTGTTCCGAATGAGGCACATTCCCGTCGTTTGGGCAGATTGGATGTGCAGAGGGGTAGACGGAGCCGAACTGCCTATGCCGCAGTTGCCAGAGCTGTCCACGGTAACAGGAGTTGTCGTAAGCCCATCACCAACAGCTATCCGGTAAGTATTGGTGGTGTCATCAAAGCCTGTAGTGAATCTGTGTGTCCCGCCATTATCAACGTATTTAATTCCAGCAGTCCCGCCGTTTGTGGTTGCCTCTAGCTGGATAAATGGACTTCCCGCTTCTACATGAAGCAATTCGTCTGGAGCCGTAGTGCCTATGCCGACGCTGCCAGAACTGCGGTAGACATCATCGCCGCTTTCCGTCCAGAGATGAGCATCATGGCCGACTAAAGTTGAACTACTTTGACTCATATTATCACCGCCGTAAACCAACAGTCGGCAGAACCCAAGGTGAGCGTTGTGTTGGTGGTTGAGTTGGCTACATAAATACCGTTCTCGAAGTTCATTCCTCGTACCGGAACCTCAATATAGAAGTTATCTTCAGCCGCTATGAATATGGGATGTATCGCGGGGGCTGTCCCGTCACTTACGGCAGTCTTGCTATCGAACACCATAACCCATTGTGCGCTCGTTTTTTTAGATGACCCTAGAAGGCCCAGCATTACGCCACCTCCCCTGCGAACTATTAGATCGTTGTCCCAAGTTGTGTTGGACACCATCGTTCCTACATCATTAATATCTTCTCTAGGCATTAGTTACCCCCATGCTTGTTTAATTTGTTTTTTGCTGAACTCAGACTTCCATTTGCTGCCGTGATCGCATTCCTGCTTGTAGTACCCCTTCAAAACTCCATCTTTCATATTGCTTGGGTTTGAAGCTACTCCCGTGAAGGCTACGGGTTGAGGAATAACCACCCTCTTGTATCCCTCTGGGCACACATCCTTGTCCTTGGACAACCTTAACTCCTCCACTCTATCTCCACTGTCATTCTCGTAAACGTATAACGGCATCAGAACCTTAAAGTGTAAAGGCCGAGGGAGTTTCTTACGCTCCCCCAGCTTGATTATTCAGTCTTAGGAACCACCATGCGAGTAGGCAGATTTCGAGCGAAGGACGATGAACCAATTTTCGTTCAGTACCTTAGCGGTGTAATGTGCCTTCCAGCCGATTGTCGTGGTTTGGTTAAGCGGATCGCTCTTATCGGGAGTGTCCGTAATAACTATTGAGGGAGACTTCGGTGAGTCGCCAGCTAATGCCGGAACACCAAAGGCGTCACCACCCAAGATGATAGATGAGAATACATCACCGGAGGCATTATAAGTACCTTTATCGGCAGCAGAGCCCTCTATGTATGGGTTAGTGTCCTCGATTACCTTCACGCCGTGGAACGAGCCCACTTCGCCCTTAAACAAACCTTGAACAGCACTGTACTTATGGGCTTCGAGCCAGTCAGAGTTGTTCATTAGGTCGCGTGTTACTTGAGGTGAAGCGATCATAACATACTGCCCAGAAATTTGGGGAGCACGATTGATCTTCAACTGGGTAACACTGTCCAATAGGTCGGTTGCGTCAATTTTACCGTTCGCATCCGTCAAGGCGTCCAGTTCAGCAAATGTGGTAGCTGATCCAGAATACTTCTTGGTGCGACTGTCACTCTCATCGGTGTCACCGGAATTAACCAGCTCGTCACGAATGAGGTTGTCACAGTATAACGCAGCGTCCTCACCATTTGTTTTGATGGCTTGGGACATGATGTTTAGTAGCGAGGTAGCGTTGAGTACGTCTGTTACAGCGATTACCTGACCGATTTGGTTCAGGGTCGCCTCGACATAAGCAAGCGTCAGCTCACGATATGCGCTAGATGCCATCGCGGTTCCTTCAGTGAGGTCTACCACGCTGGATGCTGATGGTTCATTAAAGCGGAAGAATCGGATAGTCTGAGCACCAGCATTTTTTGGTAGTGGTGCAGTTTTTCCGAACTCAGCTTTTCGTAAACCTTGTACCGCGTAATCTAACAACTGCTTACTGAAGTATGTTTGATACTCGTTAGCAATCGACGCGGGATTGGTTGTTGATAGTGTAGCCATTATTTAATGCGTTTCCTCCATTAGTGAGCTACAGCGGCATCGACTTCGGCAGCGCGGCGTTGTAATTCCGCAAACTGTTCTTCCGAGGTCAACTCGCTAAATGCCCTAGACCCTACAGGGGCCGATGAGGGCTCGGAGCCACCAATGGATAGTTTAGTTTTTAGACCATCATTCTCCTTCTGAAGAGTGTTGATCTGTTCCTGAAGTTGTCCTGAAGATTCGACTTTCATCTGCATGGCAACGATATCTGCTGCGTCAACAATGCCTCCTGAATATGTAGCGAGCACAGGTCTTTCCTGAAGGATTCCATTTACCGCCTTACGGAATGTGGAGTCAGCGTCTCTCAGTTCAGGATATGAATCTGCGGCACGATCAAAATTGTCGCCCCACTCCTTCTTGAACTGATTATCGTTTCTTTCCACTTGGTTGTTCCGCCCCATTTCCCTTACCCTTTCGGCTTGCTCCCTAGCCTTTTCAGCTAATCGGCCTTCGCCATCCAGTTCAAAGTTCTTGGCAGCGGCATCATAATCCTCTGCGGTATTCCCGTCCTCATCAACATAGGCTGCTGGCTGGGCTCGTTCATTCAAGGTTCCTCTCAGTTCCTCAAGCTCACGCTCCTTATCGGCCAGTTCCTCTTTAGTGGCATTAAGTTTACGCCAAGATTCGTTAAGCCGTTTTTCAGACTTACTCGTTCTTTCGTCAACTTCAACTGTCAAAGAACTATCAGGTACTTCTGGAGGCCCAGCGTCAGCTTCCGGTTCAGGGGAGGGCTTCTCGGACTTAGACTCAGGAGCCTCAATCTTTGTTTCCTCTTTAGGTTTTTCTGGTTCCGGTTTAGGTTCTGATCCTACATTTCTCCGTTGCTCAATTTCAGCAGCGGGTACTTCAGCGGGATGCTCACCTTCACCGTAGCCCGATAACCTATCCTGTTCCGCAGCCATATCCTGTAACTGCTCCAATGTCCTACCTTCTACTTCTTCACTCATGGTTCTCTTTGTGCATTATTTCAAGATAACCCGCACCGTGCTATCCTGTGGCGTGTCTTTATATTTCATTCCTGATCGACACAAACCAGAAATGTATTGTTAGGATGTCTTTATAGTTCGAGGTTACTCAGCTCATCCTCTTCTGAGCCCCCGTAAAGTTTATTGTCGGCTAGAGATTCTATGCTACTAACCGCACCCTTGAAACCATTAGCAAATCCTGCGTTATATTCAAGGTCTTTTTTACTCTCTATACAACTAGACTGAGTTTTGATGACCATATTCAACAATGTCATGCCTAACTTCTTTCCCGTGTCTGAACTGAGGAATAACTCAAGAACCTTGGCATCCTCGTTTGTCCAGCTAGGCTCATTAACCCAACCGATCTCTCTGGCAAAGAGCATCATAGCCCTTATCTTTCTAAGCATATCTTATTACCCTTTCTTATATTATCCTTAACCCACATAGGTTTCAAGTTACTAAAGTGCCAACAAGCCTCGAATTCCTTCTTATTATTTAAGTCAAAAGCTGTGATTGGTATATGATGATCTACTGCCCACTTATTCCCATAATTATCCCAATTCATCCCCTTTTTGAACTGAACTTGCAAATGGGTAATTAAATGATCTCTTTCACATCCGAGCAGTTGCAGGGTTCTTTTACTTTTTCCAGAAATATAAGACGACAGCCTTGATCTCAGATTTGCTACAATTCTTAGCTCTGGGTTATTCCTCATCTTTTCAGTGCGCTGCTTATTTATAAGGTCTTTGTACTTATCGTAGTACACCTTCTGGTCTTCGCGCACCTTCTTCCTGTTCGCGTAATAATACAAGGAAGCCCTTTCACGAAGCCTCTTCTTATTGCGCTGATAATATAGCCGCTGAGTTTCCCTTATTCTCTCTCTGTTTTCTTCGTAATACTTCTTATAGTCTCTCTTCTCATTGCGGCATTTGCTGTTGTTCTTCTTCCCCATCCGGCAATGCACCCATCTGCCTTTCCTCGGCCAAAGAGGCGGCTGAGTCGGCGAGCTGTTTGCGTAGCTGCCTTGCTGCATTCGGGTTAGCCTGTTCATAGGCGTCCAGCAATTCACTTATACGCATAACGATTAGTTGTTGAGTTTGCTCTGATATTCCTTCACCCGATCCCATCTTCTGATCCAGATATTGAACCAAAACTCCTATCCTTATTTCAAAATTCTCATCCCCCCTGACTGGCACAGGGAATCCGGTTTCCATTATTCCTATGTTATTAGCCTCCTCAAGCCCTTCATGCTGCTGCCTCATCTGAGGGTCTAGGAACATCCTTCTAACAAGGCTTGGGTCGTCCAGTTCCAGTATTGATCTGTCCAGTTCTGCTTGGTTAATGAACGGTGAGCCAGCGAACAACTGCTTCCTCTGCATTGCTTGTTGCAGTTTCAGTGCCCTGTTCTGGCTGTCAGGCCCGCCTTTTGGCTCGATAACGTAATCGCCCATAAAGGCTTCTGGCTCAATCCGTCCATTATCCTCACGATACCGGAAGTCTAAGTCCTCTTTGTTGTATTGCAGATAGAGGTTCCAAGACTGCCGATATAGTGATCCGAGGGACAAGCGGAACACACGGGCGCGTAGGTCATTCGATTCAGCCATTAATCCGCTGATCGCGTTGATTTCGGTTGCCGTTCGTCTGTCGCCTTTATTTTGCATTGATTGTACGCCAAAGTCGGGCATACCTATACGCTGCTCCGCGATATATCGTGTCATCTCGATTTCCTGATCCCAGCTAATCGGAGGGCTGCTCATCTGCACGGGAGCCAAACCAACCGGAAGTATCTGGGCAGGGGAAAGTCTAATGTTACTGCTGTTGGGAATATCTCTGTCCGTCTTAAACATCGGGCGGTTGTAGAGAGTCATGGCATCATGCTTCTCGTTCCACATCTTACAAAGCGAAGACTCAAACGGTGCTAGTATCTCACAAACTCCTCTGGGGGAATACCAGCCCTTGTCCTTTATCTCGTAACTGAAATCAACGAATGGGTAACTGCCGTGGTTGTAATCCAGCTCCATTATCGGACGAACATCCATGCTGGCAACCTCTGGGCAGAACGTCTGGACAAAAACCTTGCCGTCCTTCTTCTCATAAACCTCCCACAGAATTATCCTGTTCAGGTCAGAGCTATAGTTAATTCCTTCGCGGCGATATGTGTTCACCTCTTTTTCATTACTGTTGCCGACCTTGCCCCTCTTGGACTGTATCTCGTTTACGTCAACGCCGGAATAGAGTGGATTGCTCTTAAACGAATCTACGCTCATCTGCATTATGTTCACTACCCGCTCTGACTCCTGAAGGTTGCGAGTCTTTTCGGGAACCACAATCATCATGGGGTCTATTGCATCGTACTGAACCTTCTTCTTCTGAGCGTCCCAATAGATTTTAACAACTGACCTTCCGCTCATCAGCCCGTGATCTATCCATGTAAGCCCCTCTGATAAAAAGTTAGTGCTCTCTTTTATCTTATAATCAAACCACCGCTCGGCTGTAACAGTTAATCCCCCATCCTGCTGTCTCATCGGAATAAATGAGGCTATGGTGTCCATCCCCACGATCTGCATATAGTAGAACGGTTTCAGTCTCTCAACAACAGAGTCAGATAAAGGGAAGTGAAGGTCGCTTGCATTGTTCCAAGGCTTATTCTTCCTTCGGAGTCCGGTGTGCCGCATCTCGTACCATAGGCTTTGACGCTGCTCCCACCTTGACCTACCCTTAATGTCGCCAGTTATCTTGTCGTGTAGTTCTGCCCTGTTAGTCATCTTTAATCCTTAATTGATATTCTAAGTCGTTTACTGAGTGCAGGGCTTCCTTCGCCCAACGCTTAACCCCCTCTGAGGATTCCTTTACGGACTGAAACTCAGGCATTTCCGTCAGACGCTTGACGTTGCCCTCCGGTAGTCTGGTGACTGGAAGCAGCCCAATGCTACCGCAAGAGGTCATCAATAACATCAGCATTGTGCTTGTGGCTATCCGCAGCATTTTGATCCTTCTTCTCCTTTTTTGTCGCAGTCCTGTTCCTGAGCCACCACAGCCAGATAGATAATCCAGCACCAGTAGCTCCAAGTATTCCTTCTATCCATCCCATATATCTAGTAGCACGAATGCTTTGTTTCAAGAACCCCCAGAGAGAGCGAGCCGTCACGGAATCTCTCCGCAAACCATACGCATTCGCGCTCCACTATTCGTAATAATTTTTCCATCCTATGACAATCCCCAAAAGCCTTTCTCCAGCTTCTCCGACCTTCTCCAAAATACTCACAAGAGAGTAGAGTATAATAGAATAGAGTAAAATACATTATTCCTTATATCCCATGCGCCAAAGGAGCTTTGAAATGTTAAGTGCGGCAGTATCAACCCATTGCTCCTCGTTCTCTTGAGGTATAGACGGATACTCTGCATGGAGGCATTCATGTATAATAACCTCTAACCTTCTTCTACCTTTCAGTCGGGGGCTTATAGTGATGGACTTTTCTTTATCGGGAATTACGTCAGAGTCTATACAAAGCCCGTCAATGTCCTCAATGTGTATCTTGAATTTCCCAGTGCTGAAGTTGTGTGTCTTTACGCCCATTATCCTGCATCCATACCAGCCACCCCATAACTAGACTCATAAGCATCCTCATCCGGCCAGATAAGATCGAAGACGCTCTTGCGCGATCCCAAGACTGCTGGGTTATTAACTCCACCGCAAGCTAAAGCTCCAACAAGCGCATCAGCCCTGTCCGGCGAATTAAGCCCCCTAGACCTCATATCATCCTTGCTCTCCAGCATTAGCTTACCCTTACTGTTAGTCTTCCCCAGTCTAGTGGTAAGCTGCTCAACTAAAGTATCATCCTCAGGCAAACGTACATCACCCTTCTCAATCATGCGAGCAGACTCATACCACATCTCTGCCCCTCTATTCCCATAGTGCCTGTCATCATGCGCCCTGCTGCCATTATTTACCCTGTTAACCACCCAACCCGCCTCCGCTAAAGCATCACACATAGGAATACCCAGACCTCCCGCATCAGCGTATATATTCTGAGCCTCCAGCCCCAGCTTCTTAAACTCCATAATAAACCGCCCGACCCCCTCCATCGTGTTCCTCTCCTTCCAGCATTTAAGGGGCAATATCTCATTCCCGTCCCGCACACACAGCACATTCTCATCACCCCCCGCCGCAAAATCACAGAAGGCCAGCTTCCTACCAGACCTCTTCGACGGAGGATTCTGATAGCAGAACTGTAAACTGTTGTAAGGTATCACCAAGTTCTCAGAGCCCAAGTCCATGAACTCCCCATAAATCATAGACCTCACCAACGGATGCTCAATCCCCCACTTCTCCGTCTGCTCATCAATCCAATCCTTAGGTATATGTGGGCAGTCGAAGGCCGTGACACTATGCGTATCCCAATAACTAGCCTCCTTAGTAAATGCCCTGTAGAAAGCACCAGACGGCCCCCCCGGACTTGACATCACTAGCAATCGACTGGGCTGACACCTAGCTATAGCTTCGTATATAGAATCAGGAACAGTCTTAGCCTCATCAACTATCATCATAAGGTTGTCTGACGGCCCCTGCCTATGCCAGCCCTCAAACTTACCAGCATCATTCGTACTAAATCCAATAGCCCTAGACCCATTCGCGTGCTCTAGCTCATTACTCGTAACCCTCCACCCGTCACCCAGATTGGCAATATACTTACGAAGGTTAGGCCATAACTGATCCTCCACCTGTCTCCACACCCCAGCCGTCGTAATCGTCAGGCTTTGAGGGAATCTTATCATGTGCCACAGAACAGCCGCTCCTGCGACCACAGCGGTCTTTCCTGAGCCGTTTGCTGCCTTCATGGCTACACGGGCCTCCTTGAAATTAAGATCGCTTAGAACGCGTTTCTGCCACTCATACGGCTTCATGCCCAGAAATAACTCAGGGAAGTTCTCCAAATTAGCAGATCGCTCCACTATTCCACGCTTAGTTAGGGGCTTATCTCCCTTTTTAGCTACCTTTGTCTGTATTTCACCAGCCGTTTTCTTGGAGATTTTAGCTGATTTCAGGGGGGTCTTTAGTCTTAGGGCCACTTTTTTGGTGCTCCGATAATTTGAGGGGGGTATATTATATACTATGACGCTATGGGGGGCGTCCCCTCCCGTGGTCTGACTCTCTCAGGTGCACCAGCCAAGGCCCGCAATAGCTCTGGGCTGACGGTTCCCTGCGTTTCCTGTTTGATTTCCTGTCTCTCAGTCTTATTCCATTGCGCGTGACGGCGTTCGAGGATTGCGATGGCAAGTTTTCCGTCTCGTTCGGCGTGGTGAGCGGCAAGTTGAACCATACGGTGCTCATGGTCAGCGGTTGCTTTCTCCACAGCCGATTTCAGCGCGGGATAAATACGGAGCCATTTCTCAACCTGAGGCAGGGATAGTTCCACGAATTTGCAGGCGGAAACCAGATTAAGTCCATCACGGACGGCGGCAGTTAGGTCATCAATTTTTTCCACGGGAAGCGGTGGCATCTTGGTGGGTTGGACTATTTTAGGCATATCGTTTATTTAGAATCGTGGTGTCCGTATTTATATGTAGAGAGGCAAGGGTTGTCAAGGCAATCCACCTAGCGACAGCTACCCCACAAGGGCTGCGGGATCGTTCTCTGCATGAGGGTCACTTCAGACCATACCGAAGCAGAGCGGCACGAAGGTTTCCGTGAAAAACTTGTTATGGAACCGGAAAGCCTCTTCGGAGGTGAGGTGCGTAATGGCATCTCGGTCACACATGAGGGCAGAGTGAAATCATAAACTCAGTTCGTAAGAGCGTTGCCCGAATCATGAGTGACCGTCCTAGAGTCATTGAGATACATCAAAGAAAGATAAAATCATCATGACAAAACTAAAGGATCAAGAACTAATACCAGAAGAAACCATCGAGAAGAAAACGCTCCTAACGTCAAAAGCGGTCACTGTGATCTGTGAAGAGGTTAGGGAAGCTGAGAGCCATGAGGCGGCAGAAGAACTGATCCCTTATGACAATCTGGATAAAGCTGGCCTGAGTCGAATAATTAAGGCTCTGGTCACTCTGGATGAAAGGCTCGAAGCTGAGAAAGCTAAGGAATCAGATAGGCTAGTTAAGGTCGAATCGTTAGTCCGTTGGCATTTTGCTAATGGCTGGAAGAACGAGGAAGAGTGTCGCCAAGCGATGCTAAGAAACATTAAGTAAGTAACCTATTTCTCGATGGCTCTAGGATGGTCACTGCAAAGAAAACATACCGTCAACAACCATAACAGAAAAGAAAGAGAGGCTAATAATGCCTGAAGTAATAGAGAAACCTGTGAGTCACGCATTGGACATAACACCTATCACTAGCAAGAAGGATGGTAAGCAAACTGGAGAAGTTATCCGCGCTGCTTTACCTAATATTAGTGATGAGGACTTAGGTAACTTGTTCGATCAGAATAGCATCACACCTGAAGCGCAGTATGTTATCAGGACATGGCACAATAATTGTGAAATGGATGAAGCTGCTCCAGAATGGATGAAGAATCCTACCCCAGAGCAGAATGAATCCCTACAATCTGTGCCGCTGGATGCTAGACTATACAAGAAAGCTATGTCGGCTATAGACTTGGAACACCGCAAGGTAACTAAGGATAAGGGCAAGGTAGCTACGCTTGTAGTTACTGGTTACACCTATGATAGCAATGGTAAGAAGGTTGAGGTTAAAAACTGGACTAAAGACGGCAAGAAGCTGTTTTCTGCCCAGAATAAGACTGATATCTACAACTTCGCTATCAGGGCGGCTGCTACCCTCAATCATGAGGAACAATATGCTGACAATGTGAAACAGCGAATCAAGAGAGGATTCCGTACCATTGAACAGCGTGAAAGCAAGAGCAAGTTCGTAACCACAATGCTGCGTCCACAGGATGCAAAGAAGAAGACAATCAGGACAACTGGCGGAAGGGAGGTCGATCAAGAGACATTGAATCGCATCGAACGTCTGCACCCTGACTTGTTAGACAGTAACGAGTAATCACGGCCAACGTGCCGAATAAAGCCATGTCATGATGGTTGGGGAGTCGAGATGTAAAAGTCTTGGCTCCCCTTTTCTATTGCCAATCAATTTTTAAGTAAAGTGAGTGACAAAT
>Ga0208299_1003163_pt1 | contig 10502 bp, 10 predicted proteins | sample 15_taG_FD_184089 | JGI IMG/M metagenome (GOLD analysis project Ga0208299, IMG submission 184089) | Marine viral communities from the Subarctic Pacific Ocean - 15_ETSP_OMZ_AT15312 metaG (SPAdes) (version 2) | ecosystem: Environmental > Aquatic > Marine > Oceanic | place: Pacific Ocean | collected...
TACCGTTAACGGTCTGGTTGGTCAGCGACTGTGCGCCGATGACCTTCATCTGTACGCTGTAGCTGTCAGAGTCTGCACCCGGTGCGCCGATGATACCGTTGCCGTTCGTCTCCACCATGATGTACATCCCCGGTAAAAAGAACCGGCCAATGTTATCAATCGTAGACTTATTGAAGTTTTGCGATGTGATTCCGCTGCCTGGGTCTGGCCCAAGGTAAACCTTTAGCGTCCATGCCATCGTGTTTGCAATTGCCGCAGTGGATGTTCCTTCCATTGGGAGTGCAGCGCCAGCGCCGGTTGTTGCCGTAGACACAAGAGCGGTTCCGCCCGAGGCTATTGCGGCATCAGTTGTCGCCGGTACGGAACCAGCATAGACTTGGAAGTAATGCGGGTTGACCGTGTTCCGCTGCGGAACCAGGCTGAACGGTGCGATGATGGATTCACTTCCGCCCCCCTTTGCTGTTGGTAACGAAACGTGCCGACTAAGGAGAAGATCCGTTAAGGTTCTTTCTTGTGCGCCTGCTAGGCGAGCTTCCTTTTTTTGAGCTATGATGCGAGCCATTCCGACTTCATCAAAGCCTTGCCCCTCAAACATGTCCTTTGTCATCGCCCTGAAACTGGCCTTGGTTAAGGTGCAGCCGCAGGAGTCATCAACGACCATTGCGCGAGGAGTACAATTATCAGTAGGGAGTGTTCTTGTCCCGGTTGTTGAACTGGTAAGTGCCATAATGTTATATATCCTATTATTCCCTTACAAGAAGGTTCAATTGAGATTACATAACACTATGGGCTGCGCAAAAAAGTTTACATATTATACTAGAAAAAGGCTTTACAGAACACCGAAGCAAACTCATCCGCCGTTCTGCGGAATCAGTCCCGCATCTTCAGTATGCCTAATATATCTGCACCAACAGCAGGCGACTCCTCGATTGCTGCGTTATCAGTAGCACCTGGGCCTGCACTAGACTTTGACCTGGGCGGTGTGATTGGCTTCGCCTCCGGTGTAGCTTTGGCCTTTCTCCTCGGTTCTGCGGCAGCGTCTTTCTTTTTCCTTACGAAACCCATCTTTGTAAGGCGTTCTTCCTCTGACTTGATTGTGTCTTGAGCTTCTTTTATCGCATTCGCACCCAACATTTTCAGCACATCGTCAGGGGTGAAGGTCCATTTACCGCCTGCCTTGCCGCTGGTTGCAAGCCCAGCATAGTCAGTTGGGGTTACGAACTGAGCTTTGTTGCCGTAGGAATCCTGCCTGACTAACTCATTTCCACCGTTCTTCAGGAAGTAGTCGGCTTGGTTGTTAATGAAACCCAATAGCCAACTGTGATGTGAGTTGCTGGAATCGTAGTCGGTTACCCCATTGCTAATGTTAAGATACTCCCGCGCAAGGTCTGTAGCTGAACCAACCTTTTCCTTTATAATGGACACTTCATAAGGGTTTTCCTCTCCCGCTTTATCCAACCCGTTCTCCCTGATGGTATCGCCTATGTCATCAGGAATCATTTTGGGCAGATTGGATTCAAACTCCTTGATGCTGCTTTCTATTTTTGGCCTTGCCTCAAGGTGGTGAAGCTTCCGCTCTAGCTGCCGCTTGTCTTCCTCAGTAGCTTTTCGCACCTCGGCAACAGCCTCCTCTTTCCACATCATCCGCTCAAATTTCCTGCTCTCAGCAGAACTCAGTTGCGGTTTGTTTTTCCTGATGAATTCCATGAACTCTTCGTCATTGGAATCAAGTGTTCTGTCTGGGTCTTCCTGTGCCTTGGCGGCATAGCCATCGAGCTTCCTGTAGAAATCCAAAAGCTGCTTACCCCTGCCCTTGTACTTGTCGGGCATTTTGCTTTCGGCGTACCTGGCCAAGGCCAACTCCTCGCGCTGCTCATCCAACAGCGACTCCTCATACTCGTCCTTTGGTGGCTCCGCTTTCTGCTCTGCCTTTGTCTCAGTATCGGGCAGCTTGTACCTTTCGAACTCCTCGCGTACTGCATCCCTTACGTCAGTCTGGGTGACGGGGGTTTTAACTTCAAAGGTCTTCGGAACTTTCGGCTTTTCCACCGGCTCCTCCGGCTCAGGATCTTCCGGTTCAGGCTCCGGTTCAGGCTCCGGTTCAGGCTCCGGTTCCTCAATTTGTTCCACCTCGACATCCTCCTCCTCTTTAGGCTTGGAGATTAGACCAAGGTCTTCATACAGAGAACTCAGGAGCGGGTCATCGTGGATAGACCCCGGCCCTTCAGCTTCTTCAGGCTGTTCTTCCTGTGTTTCTAGCGGCTGCTCTTGCGGTTGTTCTTCCGCTTGCGGCTCTGCTATTTGCTCTGTTGCTTCATCGATTTCCAGTACTGCTTGCTCTGCCATAAATTACTGCATTGCTTGGGCTGGCTGTTGTGGGCCTTGGATTGCCTGCACTATTGCCTGAATGTCCTGACTATTCTTCTGCACCGCCTGACCTATCTGCTGCATTGCCGCCTGCACCTTGTCGTCAGGCGCGGTCATGTCATCGTTTTCACCAGGTGCCAACTCCAGTTTCAGGTCTACCCCTGCTCCGCTTAGTCGGAATATCTCATTAATGATTTCAAAGTATTTCTCCTTGCCAATAGCCCCCAATACTTGTGGCTGGTTCAGCACCTGAATCAGTTGAACCAGTACGTTGGCAGCCTGCGAGTTGCTGGCCCGTTCGCTACCATCACGGCTGGTAAATATGTAGTCATGCATCAGCTTGCGCTTGCTTCCGATGACCGTGTACTTCCTCTCCATGTCGGGATCCATGAGGTCGCCGTCGCCCATCTCCACCTCAAAGCCAGCCCTTTCGACTATGTTGCGAGTGTATCTGCCAAGCACAGGCAAGTGAATGGAGTTACTGCCGCAAGCCATTAGGCTTTCGTAAAGCACCCGCTTCATGGACGCCCTGCCCTCATCAATAGCGTCTGATATAAAGGTGTAAACACTGTCGGTTGTGTTGCTAATGGACAGCACCTCGGTAGCTGATATCTCCCTTGGCGCTGGCTGTCCCTGCTCTTGTGGCGAAAGGGCCATCAACCTCTCAGCCATAGACAGTAGCTGCGTGATCGAATTAAATATGTTGGTCAGGTTTCCGTTGGGCTGGCTCCTGACTATCTTAAACACGTTGTCCGCATTTGCGTCGATGCCCAAGTCTTGCAACTTACTGAAGCTTGCATCTAGTGCATGAGTTGTGGCGTAGAAATTCTCCCCCTTCATGGTGTTGCGGAAGTCCTCCAGAGATTTCCTGCCTTCATCGTTATCGGGCCACAGATCGGAGTTGATTATCGCTACAGAAAACAGGTCGGCCTTGGCAGTCTCGAGCAACTGGCTGAACAGGTTGGTAAGCTGATCCTGAAACGGCATCAACTCATGTGCCACTGATATGTTCAGCAACCTTGAGTCGTTCTCGTTGAAGGAAAACACTGAGGCTGGTGAGCTTGGAAGAATCTCCGCGTATACCACGGTGAACTCCCCCGCCACCTTGAGATGCACCCACACAGGGTAAGGGTATGTGCCTATCCCGTAATCCCTGGGGATTAGCTTGACGAAGTACTCCGTAATAAACACGGATGTGTCCTTCTCCTCCCCGCTGTAGTAACCCACCTGATTCTTCCTATCGTTGAATGCGGTCAGGTCGTCATCTATCTGCGGTGGCGTGATCGTTGTGTAGTACTGGTTGAAGTAGCTGGAGTACTTGCTGAACAGCCCTATCTGGCCCGTGCTAAAACCCACCTCTTCCCTGTTGAAATAGTTGGGGTTCTCTACGATATCCCCAAACCTACCGATATCCCAGAAGCCGACGTACTCGCAGCCGGTGTCGGTGTTGAGGCTGGCCAGAGGGTAGTTGAAATCATAAAAGGTTCTGGTTGGGTGAGGGGTAACCCAGCTAACACCCTCCCTGACTATCTTGGTACGCTTCTTTGTCGGAGTGCCTTCAGGTGCATACTGTTCGGAAACAGGAGTCTGCTCCCAGTGTACGTCTCTCTCCCATGCAGCCCGTGGGAAAGCAACGCTGTGTCCATATAGGAACATGTCCCGAATCATCTGGGTTTGAAAGTGTCGGTAGTTGTATTGGTCGGCCATTACGTCAATGCGCTGGCTCAATACATCTGCCCTTAATTTACCCGCTGGCTCGGTGGTTCTCGGTTCGTACTTAAAGAAGGGATATAGGTTGTTAAACCGATTGCTTTGAGCGGCCAGCCTTCTGGTAACAAAGGATCGAATCAGGTTAATGTTAACCTCAAAGAACTTCGGCAAGTTAACCCCCACCACCTTGCCCTTGGCGTCCTTCTTAATGTACTGACTGGTGTTCTTGAGCTTGCTCAGTTCTTTCACGCAAGACTGCATGTTGATTCTCTTCTGCGCGTACAGCACAAGAGGAACAATCTGCCTTGTGATGGGCGTAGAATCCCAAGCCAAGTCAACCGACGAATAGAGGTGATGGTTTTTCAGTGACCAGATTATGTGTTCAGACACACGGGAACTGATCATTTCCTCGATCTTCTCCCTGTTATCTATGTCTTTCTGTATCTGCTTCCGCTCTTCCTTTGGCAGTTCATCCAGCTTCGGCTTCGGCGGAAGCTTCGCTGTGAACATTTCCCTCAACCGCTCGTTGGTTGTCCCTGCCTCTTTGAGGATTTCGAAGTCTATCATATCGTGGGTATTTCGCTTCCAGCACAGCCTCTTCTTGGAAGTGGAAGAGCAGCGCCACATGACCAGGCACCCTCCCTCTCTTCATCCATTTTGCAACTTGCCAGTATGGTATGCAGCATGAGGCAGCTAGTTCTTCTAATGTAAAATTAACAAAGCGGCAGCATTTTGCCACCCTTTCGCTTGACCACCCGTCAAGGATGCCTGCCTCTCTCCAGAAGCGGTACGCTCTGTAGGCTCGAGGGTTATTGATTCCATTTAGTAGGAATCTCCTGCCTTTTTGTTTGCCTTCCCCGCCATGATCATCATCACTGGAACGCCGTCTTCCTCGTTTTTTTTACCAGCCTCATAGCCCTCAACGCTCACCTTGTTAATGGATAGCACGGCTTGATCGGATGTCTGTTCGTCAAGGCTGCCCGAGACAGTCATGGTGCATTCCTCCCCCGGTTCCTTGCTGTTAAAGTAGTCGGCCAAGCCCTCGTTGTCGTCGAGATTGAGGATGACTTTGTCGTTTATTTTATTAAGTGCCATAGATGTCCTTATAATTAAGGTAACTTGCTAATCAACTCCGCAATGTATTAAGTGTGGCCGGACATTTTCCTGTGGCAAGTAGTTTCTGCCGCCAGTTAATTCCAGTTTTAAAAGAGGATATGATATTGAGTCGAACTTGTGGATGTATTTAGAACGCTTGGGTTTAATCCCCGCCTTGTCATCCCCCTCCAGGTTATTGAGTGTGTCGATTGTGTTCTGGCATACGGCTGAGACATAGAATTCATCCTGAAACAGCTTGCTTTGGAGTATCCTGACCCGCGCCTCAACGCTGCCGCTGCCCTTCGGGCAACCCTGCAACTTGATCTTCCCGCTGCTGAACCTCTCTATGTCCCAGGAATCATAGCTTCCCTCCCCGCCGGGATGCCAAGTGTTTATACTGCTGGAGTCAGAGATATGCTGGTACTTAAACCCGTAGCCCATCCGCCTGTCCCACTTGGCCATCTTCTGTAGGATTTCCTGAACCAATCTCTTGTACAGTATCCTTTCCCCCAAGTGATCAGCCTCATCTATCACGATCCAGACCAACTTGCCCTTGGTCGGCACAAGCTGAAGGAACGTGACGGAACTGAACACCTGGCCCAGGTCATACCCTATGATTATGGGGTATCCCTTTACCGGAACCAACCCGTCGCCGCGCATGGCATCGCCCCTGATGTGTGCAGATGGCTGAAAGTAATCCTTGAACAGCGCCTCTCCAGTTGGCCTGTCCACCCATTCGCCATCGATTAACCTTCGCTTCTCTACTGGGTCTGTCCGCAGAATCCTGTGGAGATTCTCGACGTATCCACTCGGCAGCCTGTCCAGATTCTCCGTGATAGGGACATGGTAGACCTCCATATCGCCGTCCTTCTCGCCCGTCTCCTCGTTGTAACACTCCTCAAAGAAGACCTTGTACACCCAGTGGCTTGGCCCTTCAGGGTTGCAACTCGCACAATACTGCTGCGGCCCTGTCACTCCGCGCCTTCTGCCCAACTGTGCTGCCGGATAAGTCAGGTATTCCCTGCCATCACAATTGGTGATCTCATCCACATAAACCATCGACGGGGCTGGGCCTTTCACCCGCGACTCAACTGCGGCAGCATATGGGATGGATACAAGCAGAAGCTTGGACCAACCGCCGAAACGATTCTTTATCCACCTGTGCCTGTCCTTTGTGTTTGGGTCTAGCTTTGCGGCAGTAGTTTCCAACCCGATGCCTTGCTCCCATGAAGGAATGATGAGGGTGTCCAAGTCATGCCAGATACCTTCAGAGCCTGTCCTGATTGAGGGGGCAACGATTAACACCAAGGCATTATCGTTCTCATACGCATGTCTTATAACCTTGTGGCCAAAGGCTATTGTTTTCCCTGACCCCTTCTCGCCGTAGCCCAGCACGAATCGCGAGGGGGTATCAAATATTTTCTGTTGCGTGGGGTTTAGGTCAGGCGTCCAAGTGCCTTTAGCCTTCGGGCCTGGTGTGACTTTAAGCGTGGAAGCTGCCAATGCCTCTATGTCGTCATCTTTAAAGTAGGTCACACCACCATTTAAACAACTTCGGGTTACTCTTGAACACAGTGCATAGGCCGGTTGCTATCCGGTGCGCCACCTTCTCCTCGTCGCTATCCTCCTCCAAGCCCATAGCAAAATAAATTGCGTGGATTATTTCGTGTAGGATTACGTCAGCCATCTGGTCTTTTGCCAGCCCTTCAGTTACTCCAATAGTCTGCGTGTCGTAGCAGCAAAAGCCATACGCCTCTGCCGCATTGTGCATAGCCCTGTCCAACCACTTAATCTTGAATGTCAGGTTTAGAACCCGAATCCTTTTGGGTAGTGCCTTCGTTGATGGTAACCGTCTTGGCATCCGTCTTAATTTGTATCGCCTGCACTGGGGTGAACCCAGGCTTGCCTGATTTCCTGCCCTGTTTAATCTCCTCTTTCTTCGCCAGTATCTGAGCCTGTGTGAACGCCGCCTTCTGCACCCTGTCGTTCAACTCCAAGAGGTGCTTCACCAGCCTCGACCTGTCTTCTCTCAGGGTTTTCTCCCGCTCGAGATCATCAATGCCGCCAGCAATCTCCCCCCTCACATCCCTGACATCACTCATCAGGTCAGCAAAAAGCTTGGCCGCTCCACCGTCCACCATGTTTCGGACGCTGTCAAAGGATTGCCTTGCGAACACAGAGTAGGCGACAGCCTCATCTGCCGCTTTGCCCGTGATCCCGACAGCGGACAGCCCCGCCTTTAGAAGCCTGTCCTGTTTCTTCAGTTCCACCGCGAACTTTTCCTCCGGTTCCTCCTTTTTTATCGGAGTGCGGTTAACCGTTTCAGGCTCCTTGAGTGTACCCTTGGGATGCTTGCCCCATCTGGCGTGAAACTCTTGGTCGCCCCTTATCAGCCGCTTGATTTTTTGCTCAGACATATCAAGCAGCTTGGACGCAAGCTTTATGTCGCCTTGAGTTTCCTCAAGGGCTTTATGGATGCCCAGCCTTACCTCGTCGCTCAATGTCATGCCACCCTGGCAACCGGCTTAAATTTATTCTTGTCCTTTATATACACCTGAGTCGTCGCCACATTGCTGTGGCCCAAGTCCTTGGCAATCTCCCACCACGGCTTACCCTTGATGCTGGCGTTGGTGGCATAGGTTGCCCGAAGACTATGGAAAGATTTCCCATCTATCCCCAAGGCGTTCAATATCCTGCGGAACATAACAGAGTGATAGCTTCTCCTCTTGGGATCCTCATGCCGCGCCTTGTCCGCTGGGAAGAAGTATTCTCTAGTGCGGGTCTGGGTTTCATCTCCCGCCCAGTTCTTCAGCTTGTTATTAAGGCTCTTGCTGATCGGCAACTCAACACGCTTGTCTCTCTTCTCAGTCCATACCGCCAGCGTGGATTCCTTGTGGTTATGCGAGGCACACTCAAGGCGGCAGATGTCACCGATACGCAGTCCCGTCTCATACGACAGGTGTATGGCTAGGTTCCAGAAGCCTTCAGTCATGGAGTTCATCCAGTTGAATTCATCCTTGCTGAACACCTCTTTCTCCTTCACCTCCTTCTGTGCATGTGAAAGCTTCTTCATGTTAACCCTGACCAGCTTGGCCGGATTGCCCTCAAGCCACCCCTTTGCGTTGCAATACTGTATGTAATTGGAGAGTGCCGACAATGCGATGCGCCTTGAGTTGGCCTTGTTGTCACTGGATTCGTTGTTAATATGACTGGTGATCTGTTTCTCCGTGATTTGACCAGGCGTCTTGGCCATCAGCTTCTTCGCCCTGAGAAACTTGGTGATGTGAATGACCGTTTCCTGCACGGTTCTGTCTGATTTACCAATAGTATCCGACCATTCCACATACTGCTCCAAGGCTTTCTCGTTGCTGATCTTCGTCCCTCCTTTCATCTTGAAGAACACGCTCTCTCGGAGAGAGTTGGCGTCAAGCAACGCCTCCATCTTCTCGATGTCCGCCTCCTCGCACATCTTCTCTGCATCCTGCCTGTTAGTGCAGCGAGTGCTGAGTTCCTTCGTTCCTTCAACGGTCTTGAAGGACACATAGTACACACCTTTTTTCTTTTTGAGTTTCATATGTTTAAGTTTCTTACATAGCAGTTCTTCCTGAACTCCTGCCGCTTCTTCTCTACCCACCTGTCTTCCAGTCTTTGCTCAATGCGTTTCTGTTCCTTCTTTATTGAGTTGTTGTGTTTCTGTATCTTCCCCTCAAATACCCCTATCCTCCTGTTTATTCCTTGGCACAACACTCCAAGCCTCCTTATCTCCCCCTGCAACTGCCTGATCTCAGTGTTACATTTTGATATCTTATCCGTGTTGCCGCTCTTCTCCCTGACGGAAGATGCTATCTTCTCTTCCAGTGTCCGCACACGCTTCCGTGCTGACGCCAGTCGCTTGCTCTTGCGAATTGCCCCCTCGAGATCCTCCTTTGGTAGTTTCATAATGTGTCACCCACTTCAAAACCAAAGGCTTATAGAAAACATCCCACTCATCTGAAACCTTGAGGTATCTAAATGACGGACGCTTCCTAATGTAATCAGTCACCCTCCGCATGTCCCTGGAACTGAACAGGTCAACCCCACATGCCTGACTGAATGCCTTTAGCGCATAGATATCCACCCCCGCCCAGTCGGTGCAATGACTCAGCGACACCACCTGGCCCTCAGACAGACCCGATTTCTCTGCTATCTCTGAATTCGTTAGCGGCCTGCCCCTTGGGACGCGAGCCAACAACCGAACTAAGCAGGGGGGATACCTATCAATCTGATCCCAAAACCTGTAAACGATTTTGTTCAAACAGAATTTAAGGTGACACATCCCTTGGGTAGGTCAAGGGAATTCCGCAGCAAGGCGGATTAGTTACTGTGGGATAAGATCAACAACCTCTAACTTTTTCATAATCCCTTGGGGGTGATAGGTATTCAAAAACCTTTGGGTCTAGCACGGGTATCATGTGGCCCAAGTTCTGGAAGTTATCACTAGCATACTCCTCTGCTTGCTCTTCGTTTTTAAATGGGCCGAAGGTGTCTGCGTTATCAGATAAGGCATCCGACTTTTCGTAAACATCCCATTGCACAATCTCTAGCCACCATTTCTTTTTGACGGCATCCCGATATATCATTGCGTGTCTTGGTTCACTCATGCTTTTTCCTTTCCTTCTCTTTTAATTTCAACATCACCAGTTAGCATTAACCTCCAAGTTGTGCGGTAGTGATACTTGTGTAGAAAAATCCCAGCCTCTTCTAGTTTTTCACCTTCAGCCCACATTTTTTCAAGACGGGATCGGTTCTTTTTTGTTCCCAAATCCTCAAAGCTAGAACTTAACTCCCAAGCCAACTGTGCTTTTAAATAACTAGATACAATGCTTCTGTGATTGAGCTTAATAGGTAAAGTTTCTTCCTCGCAATCACCGTCAATTCCATACAAACACAGGTCATCAATCGCAGGGAATTCAGGCAGCTTATTAGGTTGTCTGTTTCCTGTTTCGTGAGGTTCCCTGTTATCCAGCTTATCAGCTATTCCTTTGACCTTCGCCCAATCGAACGTATCGGGATCATGCTCATCGTATATCTCCGCGCTGACTGTTTCGTTGTGCAGGGGTATTGAGTAGACGTAGGTAGGGTTCTTCCCAATGTAGTCATCCTCATCGTAGAAGTATTTCTCCTGACACTTGACAAACAACCAGTTGCCGACTGCCTTGTGCCGTTGAATCTTGAACCGCTCTACTGTACCCCATCTCTCCGATAGGTATCGGACAACGAACTTCTTATCCTTTAACTGTTCTGCTGTCATACTGTTTCCTTTCTCATTTTAACTCCCTAAAAAAACCTCC
>Ga0208299_1003164_pt1 | contig 10501 bp, 5 predicted proteins | sample 15_taG_FD_184089 | JGI IMG/M metagenome (GOLD analysis project Ga0208299, IMG submission 184089) | Marine viral communities from the Subarctic Pacific Ocean - 15_ETSP_OMZ_AT15312 metaG (SPAdes) (version 2) | ecosystem: Environmental > Aquatic > Marine > Oceanic | place: Pacific Ocean | collected...
GGAATCGAACCTGTAACCCTCGGCTTAGAAGGCCGATGCAAGATGCAGGGTTTATGCGGGGCGCAGGTATACTTTGGGTCATACGACCCATCCAATATAGGGGTATGAAACCCCTGTATATGACCCATCAAATTATTTTCACCTAAACCCCTTGCATGTGACGCGTCACCATGTATAATAGATTACATCAAGTCGAGGCAAACAAGGGAACCGGAACAATGAATTACGAAGTCAGAAGGTCAACATTAGGCGAGACTAATAGCGGCTCCTGCGGTTCTCGTAATAATTCAAGATATACGGGCAGCACCGTTTGTTGGGAAGTTGTTGCGGTTGCATCTGACAACGGTCAGGACTTGACAGAAATCGCAGTAAACACCCGAAGGACTGCACAAGCTATTGTCGATTGGGCGAATGAGCAGAATCGAGATTGGAATACTGACGGTGACATCGAGATTGGATTCATCAATGCCACAGGCATAACGAATTTCAGAACAGTTTAGGAACAGGAATTAGCAGCAATGGCAACGCCAGAGGACATGGCGGTAGCTAACAGGATAGGCACTCAATGCAAATGCGGTGGATCATTCGATGAGCATGACATGTGCTTTGAATGCGACAAACCCAGACCAATGACCCCTGCCGAGCGCAAAGCCGCTGAGAGGGCGCGTAAGGCTGCACAGGGCATCAAGGAGGTTAGATTCTGGTGTTCTCCTGCACAAGAGAAAAAGCTCAAAGCATTCTACAAGTCCATAAAACAGGAGTGAAGATGAAGGTGGAACAATCTAGTCCTTGTCCATCCCAACTAGAAATTCCCGGATTGGGTCTTCCACATCATCAAAGTTCCTGACGTATTCCCCGGTGGACCATATCTGCCCGGTGGGTATCTTCTTCCAGATACCAAAAGCATCGAATGCTGCCTTGAATTCTGCCTCGCTCATATCCTCACCTTCCACAACCTGGTCATAAGCTCCCTTACCAGCCCTGGCAATAGATGCTCCCAGCTTACCAACAGGTGTAGGTGTGTACCCATAGTCACTTAACGCACCACTTGCTATGTCCCTGATAACAGGCATCGTCGTTGTGGTGTACAGCAAGCACTGCATAGCGAACCAGGCTAACCATTCCTCTTCATCCTCTGGACCTTTGTTCCTCAGTAGTCCATCAAAGAATGTAGGTAAGATAATCAACCAGGATAATCGGGCGATGTCTGCTATCTTGCCTAGGTCTTGCTGTTCATATCCCTTCTTCATGGTCCTGCCCATGTCATCCATCCTGTTGTACAGCACAGAGAAGTAGGTGTAGAACATCACAAATATCTGTTGGGTATGACCGCCACGTTGGATTGCAGCCAGGTCTTTAACGCCACCGGCAGACTGTGATTGCCTCACCGCTGCATCAGCTTTCCTGACCGCATCATCGTGATGCTCACCAGCATCAACCTGTTGATCGTATGCTCCTTTCCAGGTGATCATGTTCACTGTCTTCTGAATGTACCCCATCAGATGGAAGGCATACATCTTTGGCGCATCCCATAGCTTGGTCTTGCCAAACATCTGGTCCACTGTTCGCTTCACATCCCGGTCAAAGGTCGTCAGGATATGGCGCATTTCACCGGAGGATTCATTAACAAAATCCCAGTTCTCTTTCGGGTGCGTCAGCATCTGCTTCAGACCAAGCAAGGTAGCCTTCTTCCCTATCTCATCCACCGTAGTGAACAGACCGAATGCTTGCATGGTAGCTGTAGAAAACTTCCACCCCATAGCAACCACCGTCATACCGCTACGCACCTCACGCCAGAAGGCATCCACCCAGGTTTGATTAGGCTGCACGTTAGCGTCATTGGCTATTGACTGTAACCAGGGCTGGAACTGATTCACAATATCCTGACCCATAGTCTCAGCTAATGCCATCTTAAAGTCAGGGTCATTCGTTACCTTGTACGCATTCACCACAGCTTCATAGTGAGTAATGTAATGAACCACCTCATTGATATGAGCAGGTATTACACTCAGGCTGGTAAGTATTGGCGCAGAGTATGCTGTTCTGGTTTGAGTGAATCCCCGGTCAACATCAGGACGCATGAAGTTATTCTCAAATAACCCCTTGGCGGCCTTGGCTTCCTGGTTCTTTGCTTGTGCCATCGACTTCTTTGTCAGTTGAGCAGGATCATAGACCACCGGGTAGTAACCACCACGGAACACACCGAACCTGGTTGTCACCGGATTAGCCTCAACCTTCGGAGGTGCTAGTCCTGTCGTGCGAATGTTCAGTTCTTCAATGTGCGGATACAGAGTATCAATGGTATCCCACAGGTCTTGGACCATCTTCCAATCTTCTTCACTCATCCAATTATCTAACTCAGCTTTCATCTGAGCTTCGTTCCAACCGTACCCATCAACCAGCTTGAACAGGTTACCTTCGTTGCCCACGTTCAGTGCTACTGCAATTATTGCCTCGCCAGTAAACTGCTTGTCCATGAATCCATACTTAGTCTTATGCCTGACCACCTGGTCCTTGGACCTGCGCTCAAATATCTCAGTAATCTTCTCATTGATCTTGTTGAGCATGTCATACTTACGAGACTGTGCATCAACAAATGGCTGGAAGATAACCTGGTGAAAGAAACCGGCAGTCTCATTGTCTATCCACCGGGCAATGAATTCTATCTTGGTCAACTGAGCGCGAACCTTATCCTTAACGGACATTCGTTTCTCTAGCTCACTAGGGTTCTGGTTCTCAGACACCTTGCGTTTACTATTGTTCTCGTAAATGCTCTTAATGATACGAGCAATTGTCTCCTTAAAATCCCGCTTATCCTTACCTACCTGGAGTTTGTTCTTCAGCCTGGATAGGTGATCAATGTTCTTAATGGAATCCTGTAGGGTACGAAATTCCTCCATCGTCATTTCTTTGTAGTTGGTTAGTTCAGCCTCGTTCAGCAGTTGCTCTGGTATGAACACCGCTTCATCTTCAGCATGTTTCTCATCCACAAATTTCTGTAATGACTTGCGCTTACCTATCGCCTTCAGGGTCACAGACTTTAACTCGACACCTTCAAGCAGTGTATCAATGGCATCCAGATAGTCTGTCTTGCCCAACCGTTCACGAACCTTCCTGGTATCGAATCGCTTCAGGTAGTTATAGATATCAGCAGACTCTGCCTTCGCCCTGGTGATCTCCATGTACATATAATGGTTCATCAACTGTTGGCGTTTAGCATCATGTGCTGCAGGTATGTTGTTCTCTCGCAGTGCCTTCGCTGCCGCCAGTGATGCCCTCTTCTCTGCCGCCCGGTACTTGGCAGGTTTCATATCCATGAGCCGCATCGCAGATACCTGGCGTTCAGCAGCACGTTTAACCACACCTATGGTTGTCTCCTGCCCGATCCGCTTACCCAATGCTTTGAGTTCAGCATGAATGAACAGGGCTGTAGGGTCACTGTGCAGTGCCTTGATAGCCTTCTCATGGACCTCGCCATTAGCCAGGGAGTTCTTTGGTTGAACCTCCTGGTCGACCAGCTTGGCTATTAGCTCAGATGGTTTCGGTGCAGTGAGGATAGCCTGTATCATTTCATCACCAGACTTGTATCCGAACTGTCCTGCTACATCATCAGGATGTACACCACCCTCCAGCTTGTGTGAACCAGGCGCTAATCGTTTAGGTGCAACCCCACCATACATTGCCTTCAATGCTTGCGTGGATAGAGGTTGTTCGTTCCTGATATACCTCGCAGCAGCATACTCAGGTCTAGCATTGACCTCTTCAGTGATCCTGGCAGTTGCCGCCTCCTTCGCGTCCTTGAGTTGCTTCCTGGCTTCCCTGGACACTTCGGACATCAGGTCTTTTTCCAGATCGTCTTCAGCATTCCTAGTCGATTGATTGTGCAGCCTGTTGTATGCCGCATACTCTTCAGCAGTCATACCAGATGATTCGACATTTTCAAACAATGGCATGAACGCGATCTCTTTCTTTGCCTCTGCTATCTGCTCATCAGTAGCCAGCATTCGATCCATCACGCCACGGACCTCATCAGTCAGTTCGACATCGAGCTTAGTCAGCGTCTTATAGATTGATTTCATCCAGGACCGGAACCGTTCAAACGCAGCAGCAAGACCAAGTGACGGAGCATTACCTTCCATGAGGTATGCTTCAAATCCCCTGGCAAACTTCTCATGCTGTTCAACAGTGAATTCACCATCGACACCCAGCCACTTCTTGATGATCTCCATGTCCCGAACAATGGAATCAGGTGCGCCTTCGACTGTGGCTAATCGGTGTAGTCCTTCAAGGAAGAAATGTCCTGACTCATGCAGGAAGGTAGACAGGTCAGCATTTTCGGTCAGGGTTATATTGAACCAGCTTTTGAGTTCATCGAACTGGATGTAGCCACGTTCACCCTGGTTAAGAATTTCATCGCCACCCTTCTTGAACTCAGCATGTATAGACCGTATTTGCGAACTATCAAATGCCACGGCATCTCTCCTAACTACCGGGACATCTGTATCACTGCTTTCTATAATGATTCCATCGTATCCATTGCGCTGCAAATCAAGAGCATATTCAGACGTAGACCCATCAAATTCAAATGCCTCTGACTCAAGGTCTTCATAGGTATCAAATCTTCTAGGGTTCTGTAGCTTCAAATAAACAGGGTATATTTGCGGTTGCGCGTATTCATAATCACCAAGACGTTCAGCAAAATAATCTGCCACTTCGGTTGACTCACTAAACCATGTGCCAATATCAGCAAGAAAAGATGTATCCGATTTGTCTTTGGAGGACAGAAAGGAAGTGATAGGGTCACCGTACTCGTCAGTCTCTGGCGTACCATGATACCAAACAGTGCTGATATCAAACCCCATTGCTTCTGCGCGTTGTAGCCTCTCAGATTGATAGAGGGTTCTTAGCTCAGACCTGCCTTCGTCGGCAAGTTGTTTGAGTTTCCTAACGCGAGGTGACTTTTTAATCGCTCCCGTAGTTCCCGCCTCTGACTCTTGGTCAAAGCCTGACCGAACCTCAGATAGGAGTTCAGCCAGTTGCGAATGTAGTTCTTGTCGGTCTGTTTCTGTAAGCTCATTTTCCAGTTCCTTTAACTCATCGTAGATGGTTTGCTCACCGGGTTCAGCCAGTATATCAATGAGAGGTATACCAGACAATCGTTGCGCTTCACTGGTCTGCTCGTTATAGCATCCAACGCCACCACCCTTGTCACACCTGGTGCAGTTATAACCATCCTTTATAGTGATCACACCACGATCAACCGGGCATAGCTTTGACAATGCCCACTTACCAATAGCCTTACTCTCTACTTCAGGCACGAACTGTTGACCAATGACCACCGGCAGTATCATCTGTATCTGGTCCTTGTGTTCATTCAACCAGACTCGATCAGCAGGTGACCCACTGTAGACAAACGCCACATCAAGGTCAGGATTATTCTCAGCTAACTTCAGGTTAGTCTTATCAATCGACAACAGCTTGACGTTGCCATCCGGTATCTCTCGTAAGAATTTAGGAATCTTACTGAAGATATGGGTCCGTACACCCAGGCGATTCAGTTCTTTGATGTAAGGTATCCACTTGGAATTACCCTCACCCTTGTCAAACAGCCTGAGTGCTTTGCCAGCAAGACCTTCAGCCATGCCCTTGTATTGTTTGCCAGTTATTCTAGCCGCACGAATCGGGTCATTCTCTACTGCCCAGGTAACCATCTCTGCTTTACGAATATTGTTGGTCATTGCTGCGCGACCTTTGGCAGCATAACAATAGACAGCACAATCGGGTGAAGGTTCGCAGTTAATGAATGACGAGTTAACAGAGTTGATTGGTTTAGCCGGGTGACCAATGATGGACATCTGCTTCAGGTAGTCCCAGATAACTTCCTCGCCACCGGCAAGGATTTCAGCCTTCAGGTTTGCAGCACCTGGTGCATTGAATGCGTTATCAAACTTAGGCTCCTTGCCCTCGATCATCATCTTCAGTGCAGCCCTGGCTTTTGCTCCCTGTATAGCCTGTCTCGCCCACGGAGTTCCAGCAAACTTATCCAGCAGTTTCCTGGTGCGCCGGGGATTATCAACATCCTTCAATGCCTGGTTGACGATCTTCTTATCAGCAGCAGTCAGGTCCGAATAGTTACTCTGGTATAGGGTAGTCTCGTCCAGGGATCTAACGATGTCCTCATTGGACACCTCATCCAGGTTGATACCCATCTTCTCTAATTCGTACTCAAGGTTATCCAGGTCATTGGCTAACCCCAGTGCTTGCTCATCAGCGACATCACGATACAGAGGATTGCCACGAACCTCATCATCCAGTAGCTCAAGAACAAAGTTATTATCTTTCTCATCCCAGGCAGATTCAGGGAAGTATCCTTCCTCTATCCCGGCAGTAATCACATCATCAATAGCCATCCCGTTTTCTTGTGACAGGGACCGACCACCAAACAGTAGACCCTTCTCACCCTGGACCCGGCGATCCAAATCCCTAGACTTTAGCTCACCACCGTAATCCCTAATGCCGCCACGCTTCGCCAACATATCACCAAAGGAATCACCAAAGATATCTTTCCGTGATGGACGTTGCCCGGTTCGCAACATATCAAGCATGTTCTCCAAACCAGACACCCCTTTGCGAGGTTGTGCGCGCAGGTCAGAATGTGATGTCGAGGTATTGAACGACTTGTACAGTTCAAAGGCATCCTCCCCGGTGCGATGCGCTTGTGTAGCAAACCAATCACTCCATATTCGGGCCTCCCATTCTGCTACTATCGGTGATCTACCGGCAGCTTCAAGTTGTGTCTTCATGTCATCAAACACAGGGTCAGGACCGGACTCTGCCTTGTCCTCCCGGTTCGACATCTCGTTATACATCGCGTTTATTTCAGCCTGTAGCTGTTCAGCTTCACGCTGAGATAACTCATCAGGCATAAACTTCAGGTCAGGTGATAACTCATTGAAGTTATCTGATGGCGCAATGTAGGCTATGAACTCATCCATCGGTATCGCTACCGGCGCACCCGTTACATCTGATTCTTCCAGGGACCGTATAGTCTCTGGCATGTCATCAGGAACCTGGGTCATCTGGAAGTATTCCTTCAGCACTTCAGCATCAACAAAGACTTCGTTCACCTCACCGTACTTTTCGTTCACATCCTTGATGAACCTCTTGAAGACATCGGGTAATCGTTTCCTGGTCTTCGATCCCTGTGCTTGCTCACCTAATTCCCGAAAGGCAGTAGCACGTTGGTTTGCCCTGCGTATCTTTGCGGTATCTATTCCAGCTTGAATCGTTGCACCACCGGCTGCAAAACCACCACCACCCTGAGAACCCTTAACCGCAGATTCCCATACCCGCGCACCAACCTCTCCAATCAATGGCGCATCAAACTCACCTTCAGCTACACGCCCTGCAAGGACTCCACCGATAGTGGTCACTAACTCCTGCAATCCTTCAGTAACACCTTCGGTCATCATCCCGGTTGCTACTGTCTTACCAAACTTAGCCATCGCTTGTCGGGCTGTCGGTATCTTCATCAGTTTCTTAACACCTTCCCGACTCATGGCATTAAAAACTTTGTCTGCACCAGGCATTCTCTTCAGCAACAGGTTCAATCCCATTGACTCAAGACCAGCATTGACCACACCAACAGCTACCGCAGCACCCCTGGCTGTATCGGAATCCATTGGCACACTACCTTCCATGCCCATGTACTCACGATAGGCCAACCCAGCTTCCAGGTTGAATGCCTCAATCGCAGTACCAACGCGAAACCCGTAACCCAATCCGGTAACAGCACCACCAATTGCACCAACCATTGTTCCGGCTACAGGGACCGCAGCAGTACCGCCAGCACCACCAATAAGGAATCCCGCCCCAGCACCGGCAGCAGCTTCTTCCTTCGCGCCCCACATCATCTGCCCCCATATCGGCAGGTTCTCAGCTACAGCAGATGGAACGCCTTCAAGGTAGTTGAAGTCATAGTCCTGCATCTCACTGCTTTGTTTATCAAGGTAATCGCCACGCAGTAATTGATCTTCAGTGACATTGCCAAACATCTGCTCCATGCCGATCTGAGATAGTTCGACGTTACTACTGCCTTGCTGTATCCCCTGGCTCCATCCACGCTTTTGCTTCTCAAACCACCCCAGACTACTGATGTCATCCTTTACTGCAGGCGCGATATCCTGGTCATCAAGTAATGCCTTGACCGTAGGTTCATTAGTATCGACATCGTAGGTTGAATCACGAACCTCTTTGAGATTCCTGGAAACCACATCGACAGGTAGCTCGCGCTCCTTTGATAAGGTCAGTGCTTCAGCATGTTGCTCTGGAGGTACACCAGGTTGGACCAACGCTAGTCGTTTGCGCTTGTCCTGTTCATTCTGGCTCAGTGCCTTTTCAAGATACTTATTACTCATCGACGTACAATCTTCTAATGTTTTCTGCAGTTACTTGCCTACCACTCATTCGCAATGCCTCTACCAGTTCTTGCAGTTCACCTTCTGGAATGTCCTTCAATGCTATGTCGTCACCTGCTACAGTGAACAGCTTGTAATCGCTATCCTTCTCTTTGTTCGTTGCCATCGTGACTCGATCAAACAACTCTGTTCGTTCACGCACAGTCAATGTCTGACCTCTAGCTTCTGTCGCTAATGCAAACTCAGTATTCAATACCTCATACATCGCCCTGGCAGCTTCGCCCTTTGCTGAATTCTTTGTGTAGGCATCGGCACTAATGCCCATATCAAACAGTCTATTCTTGATCTCTCGATCCACCGACATGCCCGACCTCGTTAGCGCAGACTCAGGGTTATTCAACCTATCTGACATTTTCTTAAAGTCGCTGTCACTTAACTTACCCTGGTAATCCATCAACTCGACAAATTGACCATTCAATATTTTGCTATTAACTTCGTGATATGCTTTCAGGTCAGTCTTAATCGCCCCTTCCTTCAACCGTTGAGCAAGCCATGTCCTGCCAGCAGACTCAGTGGCAGCGTCGGGAGCCGACGAGAACAATTCATCAGAGGGGGTTGCCTTCATTTTCTCCCACCAATCTTCCTTCTTGGTCTTCAGTTCTTTTGCATCAGCAGCATCTTCTTCAGCATGACGCAGCTTTAACTGGCGCACAGTTTCCTTTGCTGTCTGCTCATTCTTGATTGCCCGGGCATCTGCTAGTTGTTCTGTCCTGGTCTTACCTGAATTGACTATGGTATGAACTTTACCCTGCGCCTTACCCCATACCTCATACTTCTCAAACTCATTCCTGAATGTAGCAATGTTTGATTTGATCTTATTCTTTAATGTCAGACGTTCAGCCTCATCCTTGAATGGACCGTCATAGTCAGATGACGATAGCATGGCAGACATCTTCTTCAGACCTTCGATATCCTTAGACAGAATCATGTCATCAACCAGGTTCGACTCTTGCTGCTTCTCGATACCGTGGACCAGCTTCTTCTTCTCGACACCATCAAGATCAGAATTGTTTATCAGCGCAATGGCAGTAGGGTACTGATCATTGTCTGCAGCCTCTGTCGCAGCTTGCACCGCTTCCTTGTTGTAATACTCCCGCTGTTCGTTGTCCCTGTTCACATACCGTTGAGCAATATGCTGGCTACCTACTGACTTCTTATTCAGTAGCCACTCATCCCTGGTCCGTTTGTTTGATATAGTCTCCGACTGTGTAGCCAGGAACTCACCCAATTGCTGTTCGTACAGGGTTGCGCGTACCTCAAATGCTGGAACATCTGTCTCAGTTGCGTATTCATTTTGCATCGCCTTCGGTAGATCAGCTACATTGATGCGCTCCTGACCGTCATACTTCTTCTTGAAGTCTGAATCCCAGGTAACCAGGGCTGCATCAGATAATGACGACTGATGTTTAGCTTTACGTTGCTGGTAGACATCAACCTCGTCAGCAATCGCCAGGGCAAGATTAGCCTTCCCGGTGCTTGAAGATACACCAGACTCCCTGCCCAGCGACTGTACCGATCCTGATTGTGCGCCAGTGAGCTTCATCTTAACTTCCTAGCCAACTTCCAGCCGTTCGCAAGAAGGTTCCATAAGAGCCATATTGCGCGTTCCTTCGCTCTTCCTTCCCCTGCTTACGCAGAATAGATGCCTGACTCTTACCTGACTCTTCCAGCCAGGATAGTTGTCGTTCATCCTCTTCAACGTAGTCGTCCAGAAATGTCTTTGTGCTACCGCTCAGCTTGATACCAGATGCTGCCGCCCTTGCCCGTAACGATGACTGACGCTTCCTCTGCTCACGCCTTGTGCGTCTTTTGGTTTCCTCAGTTTCAGCCTCAAGCCTCGCAGCATTCCTTCTGCCAGCCTTCTCAGCGTCCCTCCCAGCGTCATATTGCTGTTTGACTGAATACAGTCCTGCCCCCAATTTAAACAGGTTGTCTGCGCTCCAAATGCTCATAATCCACCTCTCTGATATGTCCAAGGATTTCGACGGTACTGGTCCTCGACGTTGTTTTTTGCAAATCCGAAA
>Ga0208299_1003166_pt1 | contig 10500 bp, 8 predicted proteins | sample 15_taG_FD_184089 | JGI IMG/M metagenome (GOLD analysis project Ga0208299, IMG submission 184089) | Marine viral communities from the Subarctic Pacific Ocean - 15_ETSP_OMZ_AT15312 metaG (SPAdes) (version 2) | ecosystem: Environmental > Aquatic > Marine > Oceanic | place: Pacific Ocean | collected...
ACATCATCTTGTGACGTGGAGGTGTTTGTAGCTAGCGCTTAGGAGATATTATGGCATCGACATATACTGATATTGGAACAGAGTTAATGACCACTGGCGAGAACGCCGGTAACTGGGGAACAAAAACCAATGTCAATTTACAAATTTTAGAAGAAGCAATTCGTGGTTATGTAGCGGTATCTGCTAATTCAGATCAAACATTATCTTTAACAGATGGTTCTACGGGTGATTCTATAAGAAACTCTGTTATTGCTTTTACAGGCACATTAAGTGCTAATAGAACAATAACTGTTCCTTCTGCAGAAAAATGGTGGATAATGGATAACCAAACTGCAGGAGCTTATACTCTTACAGTAAAAGTATCTGGTCAAACTGGAATTACTTGGGGAGCGTCTGACAAAGGAACAAAAATTTTATACTCTAATGGTACTGATGTTGTTGATACAAATATTGGTGGTGGAGTTGGTGCATATGATTTAAATGGTAATACATTAACTCTTGATGCTGATGGTGATACAGACATTACATCAGATACAGATGATCAAATAGATATTAGAATTGCAGGAGCAGATGATTTTCAATTTACTGCAAATACTTTTACTGCACAAGCAGGCAGCACGATTGCTGCGCAAGCATTAACTGCTACAACAGTAACAGCTAGTGGTATTGTAAAAACAGATGACACTACTGAAGCAACTTCTACAACAGATGGCTCACTACAAACTGATGGTGGATTATCTGTAGCAAAAGATGCGGTACTTGGTGATGACCTTAAATTATTAAGTGATTCTGCTGTATTAAGTTTTGGTGCAGATTCAGATACAACTTTAACTCACACTGATGGTACGGGTTTAACTTTAAATTCAACAAATAAACTTCTTTTTAGAGATACTGGTTTATACATTAATTCATCTACAGATGGTCAATTAGATTTAGTAGCAGACACAGAAATACAAATAGCAGCTACTACAATTGATATTAATGGTGCTGTAGCTTTAAATGGTGCTATTACGGGTGCTACTAATATAACTCTTTCAGGTGAATTAGATGCTGCAACAGGAGATTTTTCTGGTGATGTTGATGTAGATGGTACTTTAGAAGCAGATGCTATTACAATTAATGGTACAGCTATTGGTTCAATTTATGGTGCAGTCGCAGGAAGTTCTAGTATTGTTACAACAGGTGCTTTAGACTCAGGATCAATTACTTCAGGATTTGGTACTATTGATACAGGATCATCTACAATTACAACTACAGGATTAATTACTGGTGGTTCATTAGACATTGATGATGTTTTAATCAATGGAACAACAATAGGTCACACAGATGATACAGATTTAATTACATTAGCGGATGGTATTGCAACAGTTGCAGGAGAACTTTCTGTAACAACATTAGATATTGGTGGAACAAATGTAACTACAACAGCAGCAGAAATTAATTTAATAGATGGTGGTACTGCAAGAGGTACTACAGCAGTTGCAGATGCAGATGGTATTCTTCATAATGATGGTGGCACAATGAGAATGACTAGTGCCGCTACATTTAAAACATATTTTCAAAGTGGTGCTGGTGTAGCGGCAGATGATATTTCAGCTGGGGATGGAGCAGTTACTTTATCAACTTCATCTGGAAACATTACAATTGATGCTACAGCTGGTGATACAGATATTATATTTAAAGGAACAGATAGTAGTTCAGATATTACAGCATTAACATTAGATATGTCAGATGCAGGTACTGCAATATTTAATAATGATGTATCTTTAGATTCTGATTCAGCAGTTTTAAAATTTGGTGATGATCAAGACGTTACACTTACTCATACAGATGGAACAGGTTTAACTTTAAACTCAACAAGTAAACTTACATTTGGTGACGCAGCAACATATATTAATCAATCTTCTGATGGCGTAATGACTGTCGCTGGAGAGGCAACAATAGATCTTACGGCATCTACTGCTGTTTTAGTTAGTAATGATTTAAAATTAGATAGTGATTCTGCTGTATTAGGATTTGGTGCTGATAATGACACAACATTAACTCACACAGATGGAACAGGTTTAACTTTAAATTCAACAAACAAATTATGTTTTAGAGATACAGGTTTAACTGTAGGCTCAAATGCAGATGGAGACTTAGATATTGTATCTGATGGTACAGCTGTTGATTCTATTAATATAGAATCTGCTGGTGGAATTACTTTAGACGCTGGAACAGCTGCTAGTGGAATTATTTATGAAGACGATGGTACAGAAATGCTTCGTATACACAATTCTTCTAGTGATGTTATCATAGAAGCTAAAGTTCAAGATAAAGATATTATATTTAAAGGTGACGATGGTGGATCAGGTGTTACAGCTTTAACTTTAGATATGTCAGCGGGCGGTATAGCAACTTTTGGTGCTGCAGCTAATGTAGCTCAACAAGCAATTACTTCATCATCGAATGCTATTGCCTGGGATGCTTCTGATAAACCAAATGCATATCACCAAACATCAGAAAATACGACTTTATCTGCACCAAGTAATGCAGTTGAAGGAGCATTTATTTGTATAGAAATTAATTTTAACGGAAGTCATACATTTGCGTGGAACGCAATATTTAATTTTGCCGCTGATACTGCTCCTACGACAACAGATACAGATGGTAAGACGGACATTTTTGTATTCAGATACAATGGAGCAATTTGGCAAGAAGTAGGTAGAACTTTAAACATACCAGAGAGTTAATAGGAGATAATATGTGGGGATTAGTAGAATCAGGATCAATTACAAAAATAATAAATAAACCAAGAGCTATGGTTATTGGTGATATTCAATATTCAAAAAATATATTTTCTTCTAGATGGACTAAAGCTGAAAGAGAAGCTATTGGAATTTATGAAGTAGAATTTGATGATTCAAATAAAAAAGATGAGCAATGGTATATTAATACTAATCAATCATTTGCTTTTGCTGGTGGAAAAATTACAGCAAGTTATGGTAGCGCAACTGCTAAAGCTCATGCTGATACTTTATGGACCAACCAAGATAAAACAGATGGCAACATACCAACTGGTAAAGATGTAGGTGATGTTGCAGTTGAAGGATTAAAAACAATTAGAATTAGAAATATTAAATCTCAAGCAGCTGGAATATTACGAGATACAGATTGGTACATAGTTAGAAAAGCAGATGCAGATACAGATGTGCCTTCAGCTATTACAACATTTAGAGCAGCAGTTAGAACTAAAGCTGCAGCAATGGAAACTTTAATTACCAATGCATCAAATACTCCAGCAATTGAAACTTTATACACTTATGTAAATACAGCTGATGAAGGGGATCCAGTTGTAATGGAAAGACCATTAGGAGAATTCCCAGTATTAGGATCTTAACATGCCTTTAATACTTGGAACTAACTCCATAAAAGATACAGGATATGATGTAGACAACTCATGTAGATTTAATGGTGCTGATTCAGCAGAATTAACAAAAACATTTGGAAGTGCTGGAAATCAAAAAACTTGGACATTTAGTTGTTGGCTAAAAAGATCAACTGACCAGATTGCTGTAGCCGATCATGTTGATAGTATTCTTGAAGCTGGATATGGCTCAACACCATGGTTTGTTTTTACACTTAATCAAGATACACTTGCTGTAGCGGCAACAGCAGGATCTTCTGTTGGGTGGAAAACAGCAGCATTATTTAGGGATAATTCTGCATGGTATCATATTGTATTAGCCGTAGATACTACATCTTCAACTTCTTCTATTTCAAATGGAAGCACAGACAGATTTAGAATTTTTGTAAATAATGTTCAACAGACATTATCTGGTGGTAGTGTCCCAAGTCAAAACGCAGATTTACAATGGAACGGAACTGCTGGACAACACATGTTCGGTGCTTCTTATGCTGGACAATTTTTTGATGGTTATGTTTCTGAAGTGGCTTTTATTGATGGCAGTGCCTTAAATCCTAGTTCATTCGGTGAATACGATTCTGACAGTCCAACAATTTGGAAACCAAAAGATTTCAAAGATGATGTTACTTTTGGTACAAATGGTTATTATTTAGATTTTGCAGATAGTGGAGATTTAGGTGATGATGAAAGTGGAAATGGTAATGATTGGACAGAAGCTAATCTAGCCGCAACAGACCAGAGTTCGGATTCGCCTACGAATAATTTCGCAACATTAAATCCTTTATTTAATAGTGCCATAACTTATTCTGAGGGAAATTTACATTATAAAAATACTCATGGATCAAATAGTGAGCAAGCAAATGCTACAATTCAACAAGTATCAAATGGTCGTTGGTATTGGGAAATAAAAATGGCTTCAACTAATAATGATAGTGCATACGAATATTTTGGAAATGGATATGCTTATGTAAAATCAAATGACGATATACACCCTAGTGGAACAACAACAGTTTCAAATGGAGATATATTTGGTTTTTATCTTAACTATGAAGATGGTCAAATAACTATTCATAGAAATGGATCTCAAATTTATCAATCAAGTACAGGAGTTTCTTTAAGCACAAATACTGCATTAGTAGCTGGTTTTGATAATACAGAATATCAATTAAATTTTGGCAATCCAATACATAGTATTTCATCAGGTAACGCAGATGCAAATGGTTATGGAAATTTTGAATATTCACCAGTATTAAGTAGTGTAAATTTTTATTCTTTATGTACTAAAAATTTAGCGGAGTTTGGATAATGGCTTATACATCAATAAACGATCCGGAAGCATATTTTCAGGTTAAGCTTTATAGTGGAACTGGAAGTTCTAATGCTCAAACTTTTGATGGCGATACTGATATGCAACCAGATTTAGTTGTGATAAAATCAAGAAATCATGCTTACGGTCATCACTGGACAGACGCTGTAAGAGGAGCTGGTAAAGATTTATATTCAGAGCTTACAGATGATGAATATCCAAATGCAAATTCTTTAGCATCTTTTGATAGTGATGGTTTTACAGTAGGCTCAGATAATGGTGTTAATAATGGATCTTCAAAAACCTATGTAGCTTGGTGCTGGAAAGAATCTGCAACTGCTGGGTTTGATATAGTTTCATATACCGGAAATGCTGTTGATGGAAGAACAATATCACATAGTCTTTCCGCAGTTCCAGATATGTATATTATTAAAAATAGAAGTGCCGCAGAGCCTTGGATGGTTTATCATGGTTCTTTAGGCAATACAAAAGCATTGTACTTAAATACAACAATGGCTGCTGCAACTAGCAACTCCTATACAAATGATACTTCTCCAACTTCTTCTGTATTTTCAGTAAGTGATTGGGAAGGAAATAATGGTGATGGAAATAGTATAATAGCTTATTTATTTACTTCTAAACAAGGCTTCAGCAAGTTTTCATCCTACACCGGCAATGGAAGTACAAATGGACCATTTATTTACACAGGCTTTCGCCCGGCTATGATTATTATTAAAACAACATCTGGTGCTGATAGATGGGTAATTTCAGATAATAAAAGAGATGTTGATAATGTTGTTGTTGGAGAGTTAAATCCAAACGATAGTGCTGTTGAAAATACATCTGGTACACCTTTTGATTTTTTATCTAATGGTTTTAAGTTAAGAAGAACTGGTGATGTATTTAACACAGATGGAGATGTTTATGTCTACATGGCTTTCGCAGAAGCTCCATTTGTAAATTCTAAAGGAGTGCCTTGTAACGCAAGATAATTATGCTACAAAAATTAAAATTTCAACCTGGATTTAACAAACAAGTTACAGCGACTGGTGGTGAAGGCCAATGGGTTAGTGGTGATTATGTTAGATTTAGATATGGCTCACCTGAAAAAATAGGTGGTTGGGCACAATTAGGAGACGTAACTTTAACTGGTAGAAACACTGCTATACACCATTTTGTTAATGCTAGTGGTATTAAATATGCAGCACTTGGCACAAACAGAATGTTGTATGTATATTCTGGAGGAGCGTTTTATGACATTACTCCTCTTAAAAGTACAACAACTCTAACAAGTGCTTTTACAACAACACAAAGTGATGCCACAGTTACAATAACTTTTGCATCTGCTCACAATATTAAAAAATATGATATTATTTATTTAGATAATTTTAGTTCAGCTACCAATTCTAATTTTGACTCTGATGATTTTGATGATAACACTTTTATGGTTACAACAATTCCAACTTCTACAACACTTACTATTGAAATGGGTTCTGTTGAATCTGGATCAGGAGCTAGTACTTCTGGTGGAGTAAGGGTTAAACATTATTATTCAATTGGACCTGCGGTTGAGGCATCAGCTGCTGGTTGGGGTCTAGGATTATGGGGCGGTACTGTAGCTGGAGAAGTTTTTGATACTCTAGATGGAGCATTAACTTCAGGCTCATCTAGTATTGTCCTTGATGATTCAACAGGTTTTCCTGCATCAGGATCAGTTTTAATAGACAATGAACGTATTGCTTATACAACAAACACTACTGGTACAGGAACTTTATCAGGTTTAACTAGAGGATCAGATAATACAACAGCTGCATCACATAGTGATGGAGCAACAGTAACTGATGCTTCTGAATATACTAAATGGGGTGCATCACAAACAGGTGATATTATTACAGCCCCTGGTCTATGGAACCTTGATAATTATGGAAATAAACTTATTGCAACTATCGTTGATGGTGCAACTTTTGAATGGGATTCAAATGCTACAGGTGCAACATCTACAAGAGCAACTATTGTTGCCAATGCACCAACAGCAGCAGTACAAACTTTAGTATCTACACCCGATAGACACTTAGTATTCTTTGGAACTGAAACAACTATCGGAACAACATCGACTCAAGATGATATGTATATTAGATGGTCGGATCAAGAATCAATTGATGCAACAACTTCTTATGCACCTTCCGCAACCAACACCGCTGGTACACAGAGACTGGCCGATGGAACACGGATCGTGGGAGCATTAAGAGGTCGGGATGCAATTTATGTTTGGACTGATACATCTTTATTTATTATGAGATTTGTTGGTTCACCTTTTACTTTCTCATTCCAACAAGTTGGTACGAACTGTGGATTAATTGGAAAGAACGCAGCCGTTGAGGTTGATGGTTCTGCTTACTGGATGTCAGAGAATGGTTTCTTTAGATACACTGGTAAACTAGAATCTTTAGCATGTTTAGTTGAAGATCATGTTTATGATGATATTAACACAGTTCCTAAAAATCACATATACGCAGGACTTAATAACTTGTTTGGTGAAGTAACTTGGTTCTATCCAGGTAGTGGTGCTGCATCTAACAATAGATCAGTAACTTATAACTTTATGGATTCAACACCCGAGCGACCAGTATGGACTACAAGTTCTTTAGCTAGATCTACTTGGTTTGATTCATCTATATTTGGAAAACCACATGCTACTGAATATGACTCAAGTGCTACAAGTGATTCAACAGTTGGTAATACTGATGGTGTTTCAATATACTTTGAACACGAAACAGGACAAGATCAAATTAAAGCAGGAGCAAGAACAGGTATTTCAGCAAGTATTCAATCTGGAGATTTTGATATATCTTTAGGTCAAGGTGGTGGAGCAGACTTAAGAGGTGATGGTGAGTACATGATGAAAATTAGAAGAGTACTTCCAGACTTTTTAACTCAAACTGGTGATGCAAGAGTTACATTAAATTTAAAAAATTATCCAACAGATGCAGAAGCAAGTTCTTCATTAGGACCTTTTACATCTACAACAAGTACAACTAAAATAGACACACGTGCAAGAGCAAGAGCGATAGCTTTAAAAGTAGATAACACTAGTATTAAACAACACTGGAAATTAGGTACGTTTAGATTAGATATACAAGCGGATGGGAGAAGATAATGCCAGGAGGAGCAGGAACACCAGGAGGATATGACGGCGGATCAGGATCAAGTTCTGGCGGCGGCGGTGGCGGTGGCGGCGGTGGCGGCGGAGAAGGCGGCGCAGCACAAAGAGCAGCAGCACAAAGAGCACAAGCACAACTTGATGCAAATAGATTAAATGCGCAAAGAGCAGCGGCGGCAGTAGCAAGAGAAAATGAAGCAAGAGAAACTGCTAGAGAAAACGCAATACAACTAGCTGCACTGACACCAAAAACAATAGAACCCATTCGTCATCATTCAGCTGATACTCCAACACAGATAGCGGAACAAAAAGAAATAGATCTTTATGGATATCAAGATGCAAAAGCTAAAGCACCCACAACTTTTAAACCTAAGACAAAACCGATTACTATTCATGGTAAAGATGGTTCTTATACAAGACAAAAAGTAAAATATAGCCGCCCAACCTATTACCAAGACAAAAGTAAAATAGGTGGAGAAACTTGGGGTGAGAGAGCAGAAGCAGGAATGAAAAGAGGTTTTTGGGATTCTGGTTTAGGAACTTTATCAAAAGGTAATCTTCCAACTAATTTGTTGGATAAAACAGGTTTAGGAAGTTATTTTGATCCTAAAAAAATGGCCACAAGCTTTGTACTTAATAAAATGGGACTAGGTATGCTTAATCCTATTTTAGGTATTATGTCTTTATTTGGTTTTAATCCAAATTCAGATCAAAGAAATCAAGACTTTTTTGCAGAAAAAGTTTTAAGTAGTAAGAATAAAGAAAAAATGGAAAACTTAGGTTATAAAGGATACATGAAACAAAGAGCGGCTGGCAAGATAGACGCTTATGGTAATGAAATAGCTAAGGGAGAAGATAAAAATATTATGCAAGCAAGTATTAAAGAATTTCAACCAACACAAAGTCAACAAGATCAAATTACTGAAGTAATGAGAAAAAGACAGGTATTGTTAGAGCATGCACGAACGGGACAATTAAATGAAAAAGGTGAAAATACTTTACAACAAATGGATCAATTGATAAGTCAATATCAAGTAAATCCAGAGAGTATATTTAAGGTTTAATATGGCTAGAATTGTACAATCATTAACACAACCACTAGAAAAATACGATCAACAAATACAACAATCATTTGTTAGAGATGTTGATAGTGTTATACAAAAATTAAACACATCTTTTCAACAAGATTTAAAAGAGGAGGCGGAAGCGGAAGCTTTCTTTTTTGGATAATGGCTAATACATTTGTAAATAAAAAGAAGGATTTAACTAGCACGAGTGCTACTACATTATACACTGTGCCATCAGCTACAACTGCTGTTGTAAAATCTATCATCGTATCTGAAGATTCAGGTAATGCTGATACTATAACAGTAACTATAACTGATACAGATGATGCTGTTTTTAGCCTATTTAAGACTAAAGCAATATCTGCTAATGCAACAACCGAATTATTATCTGCACCCCTAGTGGTTGCAGAAAGTGAAGTAATTAAAGTAACCGCAGCAACAGCCAATAGACTACATGTCGTGCTGTCTGCGCTCGAAATTAAGCCTAGAGTTGTTACATCCTAGACTTGATTTACTTGTAAAAAACAGGTATTATTATAAACCCAGGTGAAATTCCTGCCTTTTAAAATTAACACATAAAAATTATGGCTATAGATTATAACACAGGAATATCATCATTAGAAGCAGGTGCAGGAGAAATTACCTATTCAGGTAATGAAGGACCTAAATCTCCAGACCAAATGCTAATGGCTCAAGCTGATCCTATATTAGTAGAGGAATATAAAAAATACGTTTTTGAAATGGAAGAGATGGGACAGCAGCCCATGTCATTTAAACAATTTATGCAACAAGCTATGCAAGGTATGGCTTATGGTGGAACAGTAAAACCTACATACACTCAATCAAGAAAACAGAATTTAGCTTATGGTGGTATTGCAGGATTAGATGGTAGAAAAAGATATGGTATTGGATCATGGATTCAAGAAAAGAAAGACAAATTCATAGACGATATTATTCCAAATGAAATTAAAGAGAATCCAATGTTATCCTCAATTATAGCTGGTACTTTATTAAATCAGTATGGAGTTCCATTTACTGACAAAATTGAGGGGCTAGATAAAAATATTGGAAAAGGTTGGTTTTCAGATTTAGTAAAAGGAGGAAAAGACATGTTTAGCTCTGCTGTGGATAAAGCAACAGACTCATCATTAAAATCTAACTTTCTACCTGAAAGCTCTTGGAAAGAAATAGAAAAAATAACTGGGGGTGGAATTAACCCTTCTACATATAAAAACATATTTGATACTGGAGCGATATCTGCAGATAAACCTTCAGCAGGAGGTATAATAGATACACTATATAAAAACATATTTGATACTGGAGCGATATCTGCACCTAAACCTTCAGCAGGAAATATAATGGATACAATAAAAAAAGTAGCCACTAACCCTTCTACATATAAAAACATATTTGATACTGGAGCGATATCTGCAGATAAACCTTCAGCAGAAAAAAGTGGTATCTGGGATGTATTAAAAAGAGGAGCGTCTAATTTATGGGACACGGCCACTGGCCCTAGCGAAATTAATGATAGAGAAGTTCAATGGAAAATTCCTCTTGG
>Ga0208299_1003167_pt1 | contig 10494 bp, 4 predicted proteins | sample 15_taG_FD_184089 | JGI IMG/M metagenome (GOLD analysis project Ga0208299, IMG submission 184089) | Marine viral communities from the Subarctic Pacific Ocean - 15_ETSP_OMZ_AT15312 metaG (SPAdes) (version 2) | ecosystem: Environmental > Aquatic > Marine > Oceanic | place: Pacific Ocean | collected...
GCTCCTTTTTAATAGCGGGTGTGGAGATATCTCTTATGAGTTGGTGATGTCTCGCGGGCGAGCCAATCGAAATATGACAGATGCCTATGTCTATGCAACCACTGGCGACCCGTGCGCTACTGGTGCAATTCAAGCCTTGAATGGCAATTACTATGCCTCTACTCCTGGCACTGATCAGAAAAAACTACAAACATCCATACAAGTCATGATAGACGAATATTTCGAATTCAGGGAAGGGGACTCAGACCTAAACGAAAACCTTGGCAATCTAGAGCGTGTCCTTCTGGCTAATGAGGGAGCAGTTAACTTAATTCCCACCCTCGGCACATACCGCACTACCTATCCAGATAAGTCTTCCTTGACAATGTCTGGAAAATTTTATAATAGATTTAAAAAAGGCTTGAACAAGATGGACAAAGCTGTACGGAGAGAGAAAAGATTGAAAAAGATCTTAGTACTCAACCCGGTTATAGAAGATCATCGTATTGATAACAGCCTCAAAGTATATACGAGACCGGTCCAACTCGGTGGCGAGGGTTACCGCGCGACGGAATCGATCAGCGGCGCCGTCAAAGAGGGGCGAGGAGAAGAAGTGGGAGTGTCGAACATCCTAGGCGTTCAGGCGCCCTTCCCCGCCGGCGCCTTCGAAGAGGAAAATATGTACGATTACATACCGGTGGAATGGGAAACTATGGCAAGAACAGCTAAGCTTGTACAGCCCGCATTCGGCGCCCCATCTGACTTTATAGAGTTCTTATCGGAAGAAGATTTTGGTGGCACCAGCATGCTTGACGAACCAGAACTCATCGCCGAGCACTACTTTGGAAGAGAGACAGACTTTTGGGGAGATCAGGAAGCCCAAACAACTGGAAACTCTATAGCACAGAACAATGGTTTTTGGTTTTTTGATTGGGAAAAAGCAGTGCACACTCAATCGCAACTTTCCAGGATATTTGACATCTCTCGTCTAACTAATTATTTGGGATGGAAAATCCCGTATAGCCTGTATCCAATGATGCGTGCCTCCATGGCGCGAAAGGAGCCGCGGTTTCGGACAGATAGAGACTCAACACTGGATGTGTATATAGCATCTGGCTCCCCGGAGTTTTCATACCATTATTGGTATGCCGATTTTGATACAAGCGTACCATATCCGATGACCTCCAAGCAGGTGATACATCATTCAAATTATATGCTCACCGAAGACTCGACAATTTACGATGAATCTACATGGGATCCCATCTATATGATACCGATGGTATTCTCCTTGGATCAGAATATAACTTCGGCAATCCACGCTGATCAGTACGCTCATCTGGATGATCCACACCGATCGATCGGTGTCTCGGGAGATTCGGTGCATGGCGTTGTCGTAGATCTCGCCGAAGAATATCGCCAACAGGTTACTAATTTTGAAGGTTCGTCTCCGGAATTTATGGAGCTAAAATATGTTCAGTTCGATGTGGCTAATCCTAATTCGCAAGAGAGGCTTACGGGGCTATCCACCGGTAGAGTAACTGGTGGATACAGGCTGGGCTGTTTTAAATATGTTGATTTTATGGATGATGATGTTGCGTTTCACAATACCATCGGTCTTGAAATGCAAAGCGCCGAAAGTATAGGCACTGACCCTTCATATCTTAACAGCCGGTATTTTAAAGATGTCGTTTGTCAAGATTCGACTCGAGCAGGATATCCCACAATCTACAATCTGTGTATAGAAGCATATAGAGATTTTGTGATTTATTATGAAATGGCACATAAAGAATGTAATTTCGATATTATTAGTCGCTCATTTACAACCATGTTCAAAGAATCAATGGTGGAAATGTATCCAATTGCAGAAGAGCATCCGTGGTCCCGTGCTGTTTTCATATATAATGCAATGTGTCAGGTTTTATATGGGACATACTCGGATAGGAATGCCTCAAATAGCTATTCAGTGGCAAGGACACAGGAGGTCCAAGATCTTATATTAGCACAATCTATAAGACAGAACGAAAGTATTAATCCTTTTACTGGTACCATCACCGGTATTCAAAAATTTAGATTAGAATTTCTAATGTTGTTAAATGATCTTTACCCCCAAGCAGAATTAACATCCGGTGGTGTCGCGGCGACACCCGCCATATATACCGAATTTCAGCGTGCAGGGCTCATTGAATCACTTGGGTCGAGTTGGAATCCCGAGAGTAATTCGGTTTACGAAGAGGCACTGAGGGTGGTCATGGATGACTACTCGAGTGACTGGAGTGATGGGTGGGCTCCTGGCACCTGGACGGCCGAAGATTTCCTATATAAAGATGCGAATTTTTGGATGTTGCTAGCAAACCCCACCATGACTTCTATCGATCCGGGCTCTCCCGCCTCCCCCAAGAAGCCTCCCGAGCCTGTTACATTTGGTGGCTTTAAATCAATTGACTCCCCTATCTATGGAAATCTATTGCTTTCTGGGCTTACGAAATCAGACTTCATAAGCCCAACAACGGTTCCCGAAGACGCCTTGGCTCTTCTGCCCGGTCAAGTCAGAATTCGAATCAAAATAGACACCCAGTACCCCACCTCCGTTGTGTGGGCTGCGGCAGCTTTGGTAGACTTAGAACAACTCCGCGGAGATTCATCGAACCCATGGCCGGCGCCGCCAGCTAGCGCACCCATGGCTGCGCACTACCCTCATTACGGCGTACTCGCGTGGCTTCAGGGCTTCAACGAAGCTGGCGAGAATAGCCTCGTACGCGATGCCGTCGACCACGCCATGAACCCGGCGGGCCATCCTTCGCCCGCATCAGCACCCGAAGTTGCATCAAAACGCCTGCAATACGGCTCTGTCCTTTCGACCAATGGAGGCTCCCTCGGAGTCGGACTTACGTTTAATGGGCAATACGCACCGATCCTAGGTCCATCTGGCGAGGCTATGCATGCCGGTGCACCTTTCCCGGGCCCCGCTGAACATCCCAGCGTGCCCGGCGTACCGCGCCCCGGCTATGGCAGCCTATCCACCACGCATGCATCCCTCGCCGCGATCAAAACAACCGCATTGGCAGATATAGGCTTGGTCATCGATGTTGATAGCGCCGGCTTTAGACGCAAATGGAATGAATACGAAAGACCTGCAATTGCTATCACTATAGTGACCGCTCCTTTCGATCAGGTCTCCGATATCTCCGGCGATGGGAGCGCCATCTACCAAGCGGGCAGCGTGTGCTTGCTCCAGAGTGGAATGCGAGAACTTTTCGGTAACTGGTTCATGAACGATGGTTCACCCACCACCGGAACCGCCGGATCCGCCGAGTTCCTTGAGAACCTCGCAGGCAAAAGAAGAACCGTTTCCGGCTGGTCCGACGCGGATATTGTTATTGGGGGCGTCCAAATGGCAGGCGAGACCGTATCACTTACCGTCGATCCCGGAGATCGCAATAGCATCGAACTAGCCTATTTTGGTCACGCGAAATTTTTTTACTACCTCCCCGAGCAAGATCCGCCTATCGCCGGCGGCAGCGCGCAGGCAGCTCAGAGCGGGTTCGCCCTCACCTCAGCTAGAGTTGAAAGAACAACCGGCGATAGAGACAGATCATAGAATTGAAATTAATTATATACGAGAATATATATGTATAGAAGGAGGCAATAACAGTGGGAGCAAATGGCAAATCTCAATACGGCGCAGGATTACTGACCGGCCGTGCGACACGAGATCAAAAAAGACAACAAAATTATTCAATTCAAAATGGAAACATTGTGAATGGCGCCCTCACACCTATGCGTACCATGGTCATAACTGGTCTTACTATGATGGAAACAATGTCAATAATGCCATATGTCCACAAGCAGGTCGCCACCGGTCGCCTTGCTAATATGTTTTTGACGTCGATGAATTGTACGGTGAGCACCGAACAGGTGTCGTTCTCCCTTCTATCAAATCAGACGGATACAGAAACTGTTGCCAATCCTAATATTTTAGATTCGAAACTCTATGCAATGCTCGAACCAGATATGATACTGGCGCTTGATAAATTTACATCGCCCGGCGATCCATTTTATACTTCTGACGAGCCAATAACCCAAGGGGTTATCGATTATACCAAAAAAACCAAAGGAAAAAGACCAGTTAGCAGGCAAAGAGGGGGAGATATTAATAAAATCACCTCTTATATCATACAAAGGAGTGTTTCTCCACAAGTAAATGGTGGGAAATACTTTGATAACGATTTGACAACCCTGGCAAAAGAAAGGATTAAATATTAAAAATGTCAACATTCTCAGACGCACAACGAGCACTCTTTAATTTCAAACGAGCCGATCAGGACACGGCAGACAGTATGTACGCCGAAGCCAAAAGTTTGTTTGGCTTAAACTTAGACAACGAATCGGAAATTGAAATATATAAAATATGGGATCAAACACCCTCCATCGATGCTAGCACCGGTTTTTTTGGCATTGATGCTGGATTTTCATATGCATTAAAAGCAGAACAGATATCTTTCACACCAAAAACTGGTACAGAATTATTCGATGCGATAGTAGACTCGGGAGAGTACGCTGGGGACCCCCGGATGGAAGGCGTGCTCGGCGCATATCTTGTAGATGATGCTGGTATCGCGGGAGTCAATGCTTACCTTACTGGTCTGGGTTACTCCATCTCCTTCGAGATCGGCGGCTCAGTATGGCAGGAGATGCTCGATTCGATGATCCGCGAGCAAACCCTTAAAAATCCAAGCCTGTCAGACGGAGTAGCCTACGGAGATAGTCCGCATATGACAGATACTTATTCTGCAGCCGAAACATATCTTTATGCCAGCGAAAACGGATATCCGGACCACCATGGTGCATGTATCATGGAATACGCTGCTATAACCGATTTTCGAGACATGTCATTGTCAGCCATGGGCACGGAAGACGGTACCGGCGCCTACGATATCGCTTCGGGCTTGGAATCCCTGGACCTCATTGGACTTGGTATCGGCGGCGCCGTCACGACTACAACCGGTTTGTACGCCGCCACGGATAATATTGCACTGTCCGATCGAACGTGCTTTTTACTACAAAGCCCAGAAGGAAGCCCCAATGTAGCATGGAAGTACCCAGTACTGGCGGCGAATCCCGTCGACGGTACTCCGATCGGCGCCGCCGGCGATCCGGATAAACTTGCGATGGAGTTCACCACCGTCAACCACCAGGGCCCGGGCAGAAGCACTCCTTTCTCTGACTCTCTAAAAGAACACTGGGTAACTCCCGCATCCGCCCTTGGAAACTGTAATGACTACATCCGACTACAGACCGCAGCGGTTAGCAATGCGGTCACTACCATGATGGATACTCAATTTCTTCAAGCAAAGCAGAGGTCAACATCGCTCGCAAATAATCAACTTAGCGCCCTGGTATCAGGTGCTCAAACCGTGTCAGATACGACTTTCACCCGCAATACCCAAGAAGCCAGCACAGCTGACGTCCTTGAAATGCTGGAAGACTACTAACAAGAAATAGGAATTTTTTATTAATGCCATTTATTTATGCCTCTGAAGCCCCCTATTCGTCTATGGTCTATGACTGTAAACAAAATCTAATCATAGACTCATCGGTGATGAATCACGATTTGTTGAGACGAGCAATCAAAAATACGTGGACGAAAGAGCCCGCCGATGGCGTGGACGGCGCCAGCGGAGAATTTTTAAATTATAACTATTGCGAATGGGAAACTGTCACCAGCATGCGTGATTATGAGGTTGCCCGCGCCCAAGCACAAGATACATATTCTGAAGAAAATCTTATTCATGGGGTAGAATTTAATCCTTTCAAAGTCACGCGCATTTCGGACAACTTAGTGATTCCGAACTTTACCGTGCCCGTTCGTATTTATGGAAATTCTGAATACATCGTGGACGACGAACATTGGGCTTCAATTTGTGCCGGCGGAATTTACCGCGGCATAAAACATGAAGGAACAGTGAACACTACGGAAGTGTTTTACGATACTGCATTCTCAATTCCGCTTCCCTATAATAAATTGGAGATAAACTCAATAGGCGCCGTAGTGCACTGGTCAATTCCAGATATTCAAATTACCAACCAATATTGTCACTATAATCAAGTCGTGCGAGAATACCAAGATCTCTCGAAAAACTTGCCAAGCGAGCTTTTGATGCCCAATATATATACTTACAAGACAATTTATGAAACGCCACTGATCCTGGAAACTCCCGAAGGTACAGCTAACATAGTCCGTCTCCAAGAACAGTTCGGTTCAGCATCGATCGATAGAGTGACAGATCTCGCTCATCTGAACCCCACCTTGATGCAGCAACGAACGCAGCTGCGGAACTTGCAGGCAAATATAATAACTGGCTCCGGAGTGCAAACGCTGCAGCGCCGTCTCTTGCAGACCATTGAACGCCCATATACTGCATCCAACAAGCAAGATATTATCGACCGAAATAAAAATATCTTGTTTGATGATTTCTATTATAGGGTAGGCGGCAACGAAATTCAAAAAACACACAATATAGCTAAACAGTTTCCTTACTACAACAGGATCAGCTTTACGAGACATGTCCCGACGATCAATAGTCAGGCGATGGGTGAACATCGGAGCCAAGACGCCCAATCCGTAGTGACTGATCTGTACCATTTCTACCTTGATCTCGGGGTCTCTGAGGCAGAGACGGCTGCCACCCTAGAAAGTTCGATCAATAATACGGCGCGAATAAATATGGGTACGTATGATGTGCAAGGATCCTTGTTCTTAGATGCGATAAGTGCCGCGGGCATAAGCAATCAGTTTTTAGAAAGCTTAAAGAATTTAGTATTGGGAGAATATTCTCAATTAAAAATGAAAGAAGAATCTTATATGATCAGCCAAGACCGCATGACTGCTACTGGCTCCTCCGCTGAAAGCTACTCTATTGTTGTAGAAGGGAGCGTAGACGAACACACCATGAAGACTGTTGATTTTGTAGAATTTATTAATTATGCCTCCTTGAACTCCGCGGAAGCGATCAGCAAAGATGTCACAAGCCAGGGTGCTTCTCCGACTCCAGCGACTGCAAACTTCGTGTCCGCTAATCGAAACACAAAAACAGACTCGTCTTCTGATCGGCTTTTGGGCGCCGGCAAAATGGCAACTTTCATACCCCAAAGTATAATCCCGCAGCTTTCGCGATTTTTCTTAACACCATTTGAGGCCGCCCAATCTGCATATAACCATGCGCCCGGAGACTATAATAGTCATCTTCATTTTCAAAATAGCCTGTATGAAGCTTTCTTTAATGTAAGAGATAAGTATTATGAGGTTGTGGCATATAGAATAGAAAAAATCGGAGGATCAACGACGCAAGACCAAACTAACGAGAACGTCATACAAAATTATTGGATTTATAACTCCAATCATGCCCCGGCATCTTTAAATTTTTATGACAGTCAAGTAAAGTATGGAGAAGAATACACATACAAAGTATACGCATATGCATTAGCAGTATCTCATCGCTATAAATATGGAAATTTTGTAATTTCTAAAAAAGATCAATCTATTACAGCGGCAGATGTATATGGTCCTATCCCCGAAGACGCACCCGATCGCCACTGTTTAACTTTCTATGATCCGATCACTGGTCGCAGATCTCCCCAGACATTTTATGACGGACGCGGACTAAGTCAGACGATTTTAACTCACGAACTTATCGGGACAGTTCCGACCGCTTTTGATGATCCTGTTGCCGGACAAGCGCTCTTTTTTAATTTTTTGGAAGATCTGAAGGTGTATATGGATGCCATGGCCATTGGCACCGGAATGGGAACGATTGAAGATCTGTTTAACGTTGGCGATCTGTTCAATGACGATGGGACGATAAATACGACTGCTACTCCTACTATATATACCAACCCGCTCACGGACAGTCTACCAACGCAATGGGGCGGCGCCAATGGGTTTAGAAACAGGTACCTGAATTTTTTGAAACAGGGAGTCAGTCGCGGCTTGGGCGACGCCGGCGGCGATCCAAGTGTAGCCTCCTTCATCCTCAATCTCGCAAACCCCGGTCGCGAAATTGAATATACCTCATATTGGTCCGGCGGCAATCCATTCGTGAATGGAATGGCAAAATATGAAGCTAAAATGTTATCCACAGCAGAAGCCGCTTCAATCAATGCCTCTCCATTGGCTATAGTTAATCCTGCAGCAACAAATTCCCAGGATATCTCGACTTTCCCATATATAGCAGACTGTAACTTGTTCATCGAACCTTGCGTAAAATTAATTGAAATTCCGATGCTTTCGAAAAGCTTAAGGGTCTATGATAATCCACCGAATGCAGTAACATCAATACCGTTTCAAAATATAGACAGCTCTCAAAAAGTGGGCTTCGAATTAGGTTACGATGGATATAAACCGCACGGCACCCAGCGATTTCCTGATCCAATAACGCCCGCTGATGTTGATATGAAAAATGCTTATATGTTTGCTAAAGATTATGATATCGCCGCTTCTCTGAAGTCTGAATCCCCCCAAAGAACTTTAGAGGTCTATAGGATGGATTCTCGACCTTCTGAGTATACTGATTTCGCTGATCATCTGGTTGCAACTGTGGATTTAAAAATTCCCAATTCCCACTATAATCAAATAAAGACCACAGTGATGAGTCGCTTAGAGTTGAATAAAAAGTATTATTTCACATTTCGTTTTATAAATGAAAATGGTGTCCCCGGCTATCCTTCTCGCGTTTTAGAAGTGGAACTAATCAACGATGGGGGTTATACATATGCTAAATTTGATACCATTACCGAAGAAGAGATGGACGTGAACGCAGACAGTATGTTAGAAAAAACAGTAAAAAGATTACTACACTTTGTACCGGTTACGTCTCAGCTTCAATTGGATGACACTGAGGCAGATTACCTACTTCCCGCAAATGACAACTTAGACTTGATCCGAGTAGGACCACAAGATACCGCTATGGACGATTCAGAAAGCGTGTGGGGAAATACTTTCAAAATACGATTAGTATCGCGGAAGACTGGCAAAAAAATTGATCTTAATATTACTTATGATTATGGCACAGACCGCAACCCCGGAGATTTATAAATTATGGCTTTTCAAGACACTAGTTACTCTATAATCATTGATGCCGTGTTGACCGACAAGGGCCGAGAAAAAATGGCTAAAGGCACTTTTGAAGTTACAAAATTTGCATTTGGCGATGACGAAATAGATTATGCCCTGCAGGAAAGCGGATCACTTATCGACGAGCTACACACACCAGTCACAGAATTGACAATGCCGCAAATATCCTTGACCGCCTCTGCCATGTACGAGGCTTTCGCCGGCAAGACATCTAATATTCATTATGGCTTGATCTCGTACCCCAATCAAAACATTTTATACCTCCCAGTGTTAAAACTTAATACCAAAGAGCTGGTATCCGATGGGGTGAAAGCCGCCGGCGGCTTTGCAGCAGGAACACCGACTGGTTCTATAATATATTTGACAGTTAATGACGAGACAACCAACAAAGTCAATTCAATATTATCCGGAACACTGTCTTTTCTTCAAGCTAATTCTTTAGATCTGTCCAGAATAATTATCGAAAGTGGTCTCGATGGTCTTCCCGAGTACCCTAGCGAAGCAGTACAAGAAAAAATGGAACCAGACGAACTTAAGGATGAGTATTTTGGCGTCACCACCGCCGCTAGCGAGTATTTTCTAGCTAGATATGGATTAATAGATTATAACTACACAGTATATGCAGATACGCGATTTGTTAGAAAAGTTGTTGGTATCCGCGGCTGTGATGCAAAGTTTAAAAATCACAAGAATAGTGCAGTAGAGATAAATTTTGTATCTTCATATGACTCATCGCCCACGACGATAGCCAGCTCGTTTGACTCTCATAAAGCGTTTGTGATAGAGGGCGTGCGTAACGAGATGGTTGATTTTACGCACCTCCCCGACGGACACGGATCATCGAGAAAATTTTCTTCTCTTCACGGACCCAAAGGGACAATAACTGCTTTTAATTTAGATATTGATAATGATCTAAAAATTAATTCCGGCGGCACAAGAAACTATAAATATACTAATTACGGAGAGATAGATAAAATGGTTTTCGACGATACTCACAAGTTTGACTACATAGACACAACTTTGGAAGTAGTAGGATACGCAACCATGGCTCGGATCCAAGTTCCGATTAGGATTGTACGATATGCAGGAAAATGATTTAAAAAGTTTATTGATATGTTATAATCGATTTACTAAAAAAACCACTAATTATTATGAAGTGAGGAAAATAAATGGGTATATTAGATAACTCCGGCGACATTATTTTAGACGCCGTATTGACAGATGTTGGAAGAAAAAGAATGGCCGGTGGTGATTTCTCGATTGGCTGGTTTTCTTTCGGAGACGATGAAATTAATTATGGTTTGTATGACATTAACCACACTTCTGGTTCTGCATACTACGATTTAGAAATTTTGCAAACTCCAATTATGGAAGCGTTCACAAGT
>Ga0208299_1003168_pt1 | contig 10489 bp, 17 predicted proteins | sample 15_taG_FD_184089 | JGI IMG/M metagenome (GOLD analysis project Ga0208299, IMG submission 184089) | Marine viral communities from the Subarctic Pacific Ocean - 15_ETSP_OMZ_AT15312 metaG (SPAdes) (version 2) | ecosystem: Environmental > Aquatic > Marine > Oceanic | place: Pacific Ocean | collected...
TAGCACCTCGTGGGATTGAGACTTTTACAGTGTGCCGCCAGGCAGATGAAAGTGGAGTTTCCGGGACAGGTGTTGTGATAGAAGGTGTAGAATTCGCAACAGGCCAAGTAGTGTTACATTGGCTTACGCCTTTTCCGAAAGGTTCTATCGCTATTTTCGAGAGCCTAAAAGATTTCACTGGTGTACATGTAAATCCTCATCCTGGCAACAAGACCATTATAACTTGGTCTGATGGCCGACAAGAAGAGTTTTAGACTACTTACTATACGCAGGAACAAGCAAATGTCATTTTCTCAAAAATGGAGGAACTTCCAAAATATTACGGAAGCACTAGAACAAACTCCTTTCAAAAGCGCAGCGCAAAAGAGATATAAGGCACAGCGCAAAAGAAACGATATCTACACTACAAAGGGTGGAATCAAAAGTAAGAAGAGCGGCAAACCTTTTACGGGTAAGATGCGCAGATTTGGAACGGATCGTCTTCGGTTTGAGGGCTTAGAGGAAGAACTATCAAAATCTGCCCTACAATCCTTTGATGTTCACAATACGCTTGAACCAAAAGTTTGGCAAGGAGAAAGCCTGGATCCAGAAGTTCGGGAATCTCTGTTAAAGATTGTGAAAGATTTTATTATTGATCTTCCTTTTGATGTTTCTCTTGAAGATATAACTTTGACGGGCTCTTTGGCGAACTACAACTGGTCTAGGTTTTCCGATATTGATTTACATATACTCGTAGACTTTGAATCAGTCGATGAGAACAGGGAGTTGGTAAAGGAGTTTTTTCGCCAACTCCAAACGAACTGGAACACTCGACACGACATAGATATGAAGGGGTATGAGGTTGAGATCTATATTCAGGATTCTAGTGAAGGGCACATTTCAACTGGCATATACTCTATACAAGATGATAAATGGTTAACTAAGCCAAAACCAGAGCCAGTTAGTGTTGACTATCCAAATGTCAAGAAGAAAGCAGAGGATATTTCGGATAGGATTGATTATCTTGAACAAGCAATGGAAGAAGAAGATGAGGATATCTTAGATATGATCGACCGTCTTCGCGCAAAGATACGAAACATGCGCAGATCTGGTTTGGAAACTTCTGGCCAGTATTCCGTTGAAAACTTGGCTTTCAAGGTTCTTCGAAGAAGTCAAGAGCTTAAGCGTTTAGCGGATCTCAAGACGAAAGCATACGATGAAGCGGCTTCTATCGAGGAGGATCAAAAATAATGTCAAAAATATGTCTAAACAGTTGACAACCTTTCCCCAAGGTGCTACATTATATGTGGATGGGCGCACTACGCACTTCACCAAGGTGCGCACATGAGTAAAGGGGATAAAAAAATGTTTAATGTAGATCTTGAGTTTAGCGAAGAAGAGCTTCGACATGCCACCGAAATCAAGGCAGCAGTTGAAAAGGCTTTGAAGCAAGTTTATCCAAAGATCGACTTTACAATGATCCTTTGTTACTGGGTTCTTTGCACTCCAGCAGAAGCATAAAATAATCTCAAAAAACAGTTGACTTTAACTCCGAGATGGAGTACAATGAATATAGAGAATGGGGGAAGCATGGACCTATCAGAGTTGTGGGTGTCACCGGCAAAGAAGGCGTATGAATATTCGCGCTTGAAAAAGGGAGGGAATCGCTCGTCTGTGCGCACTGACCTTCTGAACGAAGGGGTCATTCAATTGCTGAGAAGTGCTTATTTTGATCCCGAGAAATGGTCTTTCGAGAGGGAAATTAAGTTACCCTGTTCGCGAGGCGGCACATTCAAGGTGGATATTTTGGTAAGAAACAAAAAAAGGCCAAAAATTATTCATGTCTTTCTATTAAAAGCTGTTGAGCGGAGCTACAACAAGAATCGTCAAAATTATGGAAACACGCTCGTGGGAGAAACGATGCGACTTTTAGCAGGAGACATCAAATACTCTGACTGCTCTTTTAATTGGGTTGATTGGATACCCAGAGAGGTGCCATCCCCGACGGAGAAGAATCCTAATCGAACTGAGACGACACGCCCATGCAACCAAGAAAAAGAAAGAATTCTGCTTCAACATTGTTTGGAGCCCTTCGGACACAGCAATTGTTCAATCACATTTAGTAGAATCCGTTATGATTTGGGCTCTCCTCTCACCGGAGTTGAGGGGTGGCAATCGTTACATCAAGTTTTGGAGAACATTAGTGTATAAAGAATTTTATGAATACGAAAAGAGTGTCGCATCTTCCAAGAAAAGAAGTTTGGGAATTGTATACACTCCCGTAGAGATTGTTGATACTATCAATAGAAAAATGCTGGCAGATTGGACCAGCCCAGTTCCGCCCAAAGTCCTCGACCCCTGTTGTGGAACCGGCGTCTTTCTCTATGACATGGCACACAAAATATCTGAAAGATGGTCAATTCCACTACCCGAGGTTTATAAAAAGTATATTTATGGTTTTGATATTGATTCGGAGGCGGTGAACATTGGCTGTGAAATTATGGAATCCTCAAACCTAATGGCCTGCGATTCACTAAGGCAAGATTATGCAGCGTATGATATTATCGTTACAAACCCTCCTTACGTGAGAATCCAACACCTATCGGAACAGCAACGCTCTTTTATCCAAAAAGAATTTGACTTTACTGGTGGAGATACGGATATTTATATTGCATTTTTGGAGAAATTAGCCAAATCCAAGGTTGATGTTGGCCTTATTTCACCTAGCAGTTGGGCTCGGAACAAGAGTTCTGCAAGCCTTCGTCAGTATTTTTATGAACAAAGGTGCGTCAGAGAGCTGATTGACTTCGGAGACAGGATTGTTTTTGAGGGAGTTCAGACATACACTTCAATCTTATACATGGGCCATTCCGAAGAGGTGCGGTATAACCACCACAATCCTCCTACTTCTAGTTCGATAAAGTACATTGACTCCGACCCAGAGAGGATTTTTCTTGGTTTACATTCTCGCGACATCGCTGGCCAAGCCAGGAGGTTGGCGGATCTTTGTGATATAAAGGTTGGATTGGCGACACTGGCCGATGGTCTTTTCTACGGCGAGCGTACTTCCGTATTGACTAATGGGTTAGTGAGGTTCAGAAATAAACATGGCGAATACACGGTGGAGGCCGCATCTCTGCGAAAATGCACTAAGGCCAGCAAAATTCAGAAAATTAAAGATAATACATATATTATCTATCCGTACACAAAAGAGGGGAAGCTGATTCGGGAGGAGGAGATGGCTTCTAAATTTCCTAACACTTATAATCTTTTACTTGGGTTCAAGGATATTCTCCTTAGTAGGGATAGGGGCAAGATAAAAGAAGAAAAATGGTATGGCTTCGGCAGAACCCAAGGTCTTCGTTCTTCTGGTCCAAAGTTGCTGTTGCCACCATTCCAAAAAGATCAGATTGTCGTCAGAGAGGCAGCAGAAGAAGATATGTTTATTTCTGGTTACGCTGTTTATCCAAAAGATGGGTACTCCTTGGCGTCAATAAAAGAGGTTTTAACTTCAAAAGAATTATTTGAATACATCAAGCCTTTTGCGAAGCCGATGAGCAACGGATGGGTAGGCATTTCCAAAAATACATTTAAACATTACACATTTTAGTTTGCCTCGATAGCATAACGGCTAATGCACCTGCCTTGTAAGCAGAAGATTCAGGGTTCGAATCCCTGTCGAGGCTCTTCGCGAGCATGGCGGAACTGGTATACGCGCTGGCCTTAGAAGCCAGTGGGGCAACCCATGAGAGTTCGAATCTCTCTGTTCGCATTTTCTTGACAAAATAGTTGTTGACTTCTAGTTCAATCGGGTGTATAATATAGATATAGAAAGGGGGAGATAAGCAACAAGACTCAGTAGCATAATGGTTAATGCAGTCGGCTGTTAACCGACAGACTGTAGGTTCGAATCCTACCTGGGTCGTCATTATTGAGCCGTACCGTTTAATCAGCGGTTAGTGGGGGTGGCGACAAGCCCCATGAATGAATCAGGGTGATACCTGTAACAAAAGCCCCGGATCTCGGAGGGATCGGAGGGGGACAGCCCGTAAGCTGTAGTCGTGGGAGGCGAAAGCCATTGAAAGCGGCCAGCACTGTCTCTATCTTTTAATCGCCCGCTGGCACACCGGTTAAAGTGTGCTACCTTTACCATGCCAACATTGGTATGAGAAAAAGAATATATGATAAACTATATATAGAAGGAGAGAGAAGGATGTTTAATATCAAACTACAAAAACGCTTGCTGAGCGAACAAGTCGGCTCGACGGCAATCGAATATGGACTTATTTGTGCATTGCTCGCAGTAGTGTCAATCGCAGCAGTATTTACAGTGGGTCAAAGGGCTGAATCCACGTATGCTGCAATAAATATGGCCATGGCAGGCGCTGGACCGTCCTCGACTGTCGGAGGTGCCGGTCAAGGTAGTGGTTTTACGGGTGGCAATCGTGGTGGCCAAAGCGGTGGGCGCGGCAGTGGTAGTGGATTCACTTTTACCCCTTAGACCCATAACAGTTAACCGAGGAAGCAACAATGCAAGATTATCCAAAAGAAAAAGTAATAAGAATTAGTGATTGTGCGCGCTGTCCGCATAGGTGTTCAGAAACAGATGAATACCCATCGGACTACTGTGGGATATCTGGGAGAGGGCTTGACTTCTCCTATAATCGACAATATGGGAAACCATCTTCTTGGCCTCCTCCTTCTTGGTGTCCTCTACGCAAAGAGGACCACATCGTAAAGATTCATCGTCGATATACTTTGGCATAAGAAAAGCTCCGGACCCCGTGAGGGGTCGGAGGCGGTACAGCTCGTAAATCAACTAGTGGAGCGATGAAGCTGCGGTAGCGCTGGCACACCGGTTAAAGTGTGCCCCCCCCGGAAACTGCGGGAACATATATAAAAAGAACAAAATCTTTTATAATCGTTAAGCAGGGGTCTTGGAACTGTAATGGTCATGCCGGTCGAGAGCGGCACACATGCTCACCACCAACGTAGGGTCCGAAGTTTTGATAGGCTCAAACAGACTCCTGCTAATGCAGGACAGACATAGCATCGAAACATTTTCACCCGTGAGCGGGTCATGCTAATGATGTTGGCGGCACAGTCCTTGCCGTAGGTTAAAGTGGGTAGGAATATCCGTAAAGCTTCGCAGACCCAGCCCATAGACACCGCTGGCACACCGGTTAAAGTGTGCTAACCTATGCTGGCCCTTAGCTCAGTTGGTCTTAGAGCGCTCGGCTCATACCCGAGGAGCCTGGGTTCGAATCCCAGAGGGCCTACTTTTTATTAGAGGAACAAAATGAATAGAAATGGAGTAATACAAGCAGTATTATTCGTATTCGTCTTATGGGCGATTGTCGTATCTAGTATGCTATCTACGCTATTTGGTCAGCTATACCTTTAGTTTCGTTGATTAGATAACAGCTCATAAGTGATTTCAACTTTAGCCAGTTGATCGGGAACGTATTCTTCAAAAGTAATGCTGTTTCTTATTTCATTATAGGCCCAATCATCTTCGAAGAACTGAAAAGTATTCTCTCTATCAATAACTCTCACTTCAACAGTATCGGGAACGGGTAGTTGAGATAGGAAATATTCCCGTTTCAGGCCACTTGTTAGGAGGCCAAGATCGTCAAGAATGCTCCTCCAGTCTTCACTACAGATACTATGTTTGATTCCGCCAATGGCGTCTGTTATTTCTAGGTATCCAGTACCCTCTTCGGCATAAGAGAAGCTGCCCCCAAAGTAACAGCCGCCAGGAGGCCCCACAATAGAAGAAAAAGTGATGGCTTCAGGGTCTTCTTTTAGGAGTTTCAAATACCGAATAAACTCATCTAGCGCAATAGGTGTATTAGATGACCAATCCCTTTCATCGGAGATAACAATAAGGTGTAGAGCCGCATCTTCTCGGAGAAACCCAGAGTTGTACCCATCCTTCTTTAACTCCATAGCTGTGTAAGCCGCAGCCCTGCCCTCCTCAATGCCTGACCCCATTGTTCCCATAACCGACATATAAGAAAATAGTTCTACGGGCTCTGGTGTGTTCTCATCGATATATCGGTATCCTCTTGCTTCTCTAAGCCTTCCTTCGCTACCGTTAAAGTCCGTTCGCATTGTTCCCTCTGGGCCAGACATATCTGTTGAGGTTACTCCAATATGATAGTCTAAATCAGAATCCAAAAAGTAGTTCATAAACTGAGGGAAGTTTGTTGATAAAGAATACTGTTCCTCACCCATCGAGCAGCTATTATCTACAATATATAAAATATCTACTTTTGGTTTATTGATTTGGCTGATGGTGTCAACCACGATCGGTGTTTCCAGCTTTACTGGATTTAGCTTAGCTCCAGGCGTTGATATTTGGCCTTGAATGTCATATTCGCTACAACCTAGCAGCGCCATGAGAGCACAAAATATAATTTTTTTGTTGACAAACATGTTTTTTCCCCCTATAATGTTATTATTACGCCTCGCCTGATGGACAGCATTGGGTCTTCTAAGCCCAAATGGAGAAGTTCGATTCTTCTGCGAGGTTCCATATAGTAAATAGGAGAGATATGAGCAAAAGTAAGCTTGAAACAGGAGATTTGGTGTTTTGGGACGCCTCCAGGGGCTTAATCGAACTGGACGACGACGATATGGGAATTGTTATTGATAATGGATGGCCATTGAGGATTTTATGGTTACATTCTAGTTTTGGGATAGAAGAATGGTTGACAGACAAAGACCTATATACTCAACAAGAATGGGAGGATAGGAAACGTGGGTCGTAAAAAGGTGCTTTTTGTGAAAGTTGGAGATTTGGTAGGCAGAAAAAGGATTCCAAAACGGCTTGGCCTGGTTTTATCAATAGGCCGACCTGGATTAGCATCGGTCTACGACTATCCGCGTTCACACGGTTTAGCAACTGAACGGTCAGACCCGACGTTGAACGAGGGCTATCCCTATGAGGTATATTGGTTCGATCTAGAAGACCACGGCTATGTAACACAATATCAGCACAAAGATATGTATAAACTGGATATCCCAAATGATAGAAATTGAGCCCAAATTTAAGGTGGGGGATTTGGTGGCGTACCGATTGCATTTCAAGGGCACCAAGAAACAAATCGGACTAGTTCTGGAAATGAAGAGCATCGTGCCTGCCGACGAGTGGGAGCGGTCAATCTACGCCAAGCACCTTTCTGAGTATAAATGCAAAGTCCTTTGGTTCAGGGAACCAGAAGTTATGCTTTGGTCTAACCAAGATAACTTGAAAAAAGTTTCTTATGATTAGTATACTAGATAAGGCGGAAGTACGCAAACAACGCATTATTTTCATATTGGAAGAGCTTATGCTAGCAGTACCACAAGATACTCAAAAGATAAGTTCAGAACTGTGCTCCGTGAAAGCAATGGAGCTTTTTCAATTTATAGAGATAAAAGAGTTAAATGCTTTATTTACCCCAGAACTCTTATGGAGTTACTAGGGTAGAAGACTATTTATAGTGGAGAGTAGATTGAGACAAATACTTAAAAACTGGAATGCATTTTTGCTAAAGGAGAGCATCTTGGGCAACTATGAAGCACAGTTAGAATATACTGACGAAGGAAAGGTCGTCCTATATCATGTCTCCACTACAGAAGATATAGAAGTTCTAAGCCCGCCAACTGCAAGAACCCAAAGAAAGAGTTATACTAAAAAAGAATATCAAACTTGGGATCGTCCCAGAGTTTTCTTCTTCACTCGCTTGGGACAAGAAGATGCAGGATTGGGCAGAATACAGGGAACAACCTATAAAGCGGAGGCAGAAGCAGACAAGCTCTATCCAGTAATGAAAGATCCGTTGGGACTTTCCCAGCCTGATAAAGAAGCTGAATACTTGGATATTCGAGAGACTCGCCATGGTATGCCATCTTATTATCCTATCTGTAGATATGAGATGGTTGCAACTCTTGCCGAAAAACAAGGGTATTACGGGTTTATTTATTTACAAAAAGAGGGGAACCCCATTGTGGCGCTCTGGGAGCCTATCGAAGTAGAGAGGTTAGAACAAGACTTTTACTGAGGAGATGAGATGATAGGAGATAAAGTTTGGACAGTTTACGGCACAAGTTTGAGATTTGGGGTCATAACTGATGAAAAGATAGATGATGGATGGAAGTTTTATAATATCGATTGGGTATCCGATGGAGCATTTGAAGCCTCTGACCGGTGGAAATGGAAAATGAGACGTGAAGAATATAAGGCTAAAGAATGGTATCGTACTGATGAAGTGACTCCTTTTGACGTGAAAACTGCCATTCAAGCTTTGGATAAGTTGGATTTGAAATAGGAGATATTCTAATGAAACTATTATTTGAAGAATGGAGGAAATATAAGGCGAGCATTTTGACAGAAGCATCATTCAATCGCTTCAAGCGCATGATTGACGAGCAGCGCCGCCCTTTCTTGGTGATTTCTGCATATCGCAAAGGTGAAGCAAACCAAACACCAAATAAAAACTTGAAAAGAGACATCAAAGCAGCTGGATACCCATTTATTCGCGCCAAGGGTGCTGGCCAAGAAGAGGTCACGGATCCTGAAACAGGGGAAATCCTGAAAGATCCTAAAACAGGAGACGATGTGATTCAACAAGTCATAGAGATGACGCATATTGTAACAACACATAAGCGAGGGGATGTAGAGCGAGAAATGTCAGATCTTGCACAAGAAGAAATAAGATTATTTGAGCTTGGAAAGTCTCTTTCGCGCACCTATGACCAGTATGCTTTTATCTTTGGCAGGCCAGAGATTCGCGTCAGCACAAGTGGAAAAGAGAGAGAAGCTTATTTTATTGCAGCATATAACTACGATGCTCTCACATTTGATGAAGAATCCAGGCTCAAAGATCCTTGGGCTGGACCCTGGACAACGATAGAAAGGGCTACTGAAGATGATGTTTTCTGGACCAAGATTGCCGGTACAAAGGGCAAATTTGTTGAAAATAAGATCAGAGAATTGAAGAAAATGAAGATCAACAATCGGCTTGAAGGTGTATGGAGAGATAGCGAGATTCAGCGTTGGAAGAGCCTATTGTAGCCTTGACATTTTCTTGACAATTAAGTGCTGGACTTCTTGCCTCTCTTTGTGTATAATATAGGTACACAAAGAGAGGCACTTATGCATGTAGGACAGTATGTTGAGAAGGTAGGTTCGAAGGGAACCTATGGGATTATCACGGAGCGACCGATGGTTCACGAATGTTGGACCGTTCGCTGGATCTGTGGCCCAAGCAGAGGAAGAACCTTGATTTCCCACCAGAGAGAGCTTAAGCTTTATGCCAACAGATAAGAACAGACGCGAACTTCAGGTTGGAGATCTGGTGAGAGTTGATCTTTACACTGGCCCGAGCGGTCCAGGTGTGGTCCTAAAACTCCATGGACCACACCCAGATTTTGCTAGTTATGGCGGCTATGCAGCGGAAGTCTTGTGGCTCGAAAGCGGTGATATGCTTTCATATCCGGCAACTTGGACGATTAAACTGGAGATACCAAGTGATAATCACTGAAAACCAAGATGGAACCTTAGAATACCACTCACTACTTATTAATAAAGGGGAAACCTATGAAACCGTGGATGATCGAAAAGATCGAGAACGAACGTCGAAAGAACAGTCGCACGCGCCGTATTCAGCCGCATTTGCCGGCTCCACCTCCTATTTCGGAAGATCTGCCACGAAGGGAAAACCTACCACCGAATGAGAGAGGAGCGTCGAACATCAGTTTCGAGGTTTGACATGCCCTTGACAACTTATTCATTGACTTTTTCTGTGCCTAGGTGTATAATATGGGTACAGCAGGAGAGACAGAGTGGCTTCGAAATATAAAGTAGGGGATCTGGTGTTTTGGGCAGGCAGTTATTCCCCTCCAGACATAGGACTCATTACAAAGATTTGGGTTGAACCTGATCTACTTCCCGGCCACGAGACCACGACTGTGAGAATTCTGTGGTTACACTCTAATGATGGAACTGATATGGAACTTTTGGAAGCCATAGAAACATCACCTTACTATCTCACCCAACAAGAATGGGGGGAGCAGAACAATGTCCAAACATAAGTTTCAAGTAGGGGATTTGGCATTTTGGCGATCCGTGAAAGAGGATGATATAGGGCTTGTTATTGGGTTTCACAACCTCTCAGGCCGCGTTAGGATTCTCTGGCTTAAATCTGAAGATGGGCTCGGATATTATCAAGGGGAGAATCGCTTCCTCTACACCCAACAAGAATGGGAGAGACTATAGAATGAGCAAAGATAAGTTTCAAGTAGGGGATTTGGTATTTTGGAGAGGCGACGACAAGTCGCTTGACGATATGGGGCTCGTTATTGAAGTTTTTCCCCGTGGTTTCGCCCACCCGAAGAACCCGGAGTCTGCGCTTCGTATTCTTTGGCTTAGGAGCGAAGATCCGATCGGAAGATTCGCCGAGACGCACTCTATGCTCTACACCCAACAAGAATGGGAGAGACTATAGAATGAGCAAAGATAAGT
>Ga0208299_1003169_pt1 | contig 10487 bp, 20 predicted proteins | sample 15_taG_FD_184089 | JGI IMG/M metagenome (GOLD analysis project Ga0208299, IMG submission 184089) | Marine viral communities from the Subarctic Pacific Ocean - 15_ETSP_OMZ_AT15312 metaG (SPAdes) (version 2) | ecosystem: Environmental > Aquatic > Marine > Oceanic | place: Pacific Ocean | collected...
AGACACCCGCAAACAAAACCAAGTTTGCCCCAAATGCGATAGCCCAGCCAAGTACAAAATAGGCGCAGCCAAACCAACCGGTATGGATAACTTGGGTAGAAGCGGGTACAGATGATTTTCACCAACGGTTTGGCTATGCACCGTAAAGCGTAGCGTATGGGGTATAGGCGGTGTTGTACTCAGTTTTGCCCCGACTTCAAAAATAAATGTAAATAAATATAAGCAGATTAAAATACTTTGCTTATATTTGTTTACATAAAACGATGACAAAATGACAACATTAAAAACAAACATTTGGAATTTGAAAGTAGGAGATAAAATAACTTTTACAAACAATACTGGTTATAAAGTAGAAAAAGAAGTAACACGAATTGAAGAAAAAAGTTGGTATGCTCCAAATAGAAGCAGCTATGGAACTTTAGCTGATTACGAAAAATCATTTTCAGACTTTCAAATTATTAGAAAATGAAAGAATGGATTAAAAAAAGGTCAGCTCTCAATCATAGGGAGCTGGCTAAACTAATTGACTGGTCGCCTTCATCGTTTCATCAATGGTTAAATGATAAACGACCTATTCCCGAAGTAAAATCAAAGTTACTTGCTGAAGTTCTTTTGGAGTACGGATTTAAGGGGCAATATTGAGTACAACGCCCCGATAAGGAGCGCGCAGTGATCTTTATCGTTAGTTGGTTTTGCCCCCAACCCAAAAACGGCTTTCCGGGACAACGGCATACCAAATAGGTAGTACATATAACATGCATACCACATAAACTACCATGTTAGTAAGTGATATTTGTGACTTCAATTATTGAGTTACAGACAAATCACACTAACATGTATAAATCAGCAGCAAGTTTTGCACAGGCTAGGGCAGCCTCTAACGTAATGCCTAAAACAAGGATTCAAGGAACAAGCGGCCAAACAATTGGCGGTGTTTCAAAAAATGTAGGTGGTGGACGTGCCGACCTGGGCGTTAATTCTGCCTTTGGTTTTACGCACACATCAGCGGCAGACGAAACCGTAAAAATTGGCGATCCTACCGGAGCTATCGAAGATCTTGGAGTAAAGACCGTTACCGCATATACCAGCGGGTCAACATATCTTAACCCTGTATTGAATGATCTTTTACGAAACCCGGTAAGTATCGACCTTATCAATTGGGGCGTAACTGCCGTTTCCGATTTCAACGATTCATTTGAACATGCATCGGTGAACATGGGAGGTAAGTACCTCTCCAGCCCGTTGAACACTGACTTTACCATGGGCCAGCGAAACACACAACAGAACAGTCTTTTGCTTACAGGCGAATGGCCTGAGGGTATTGTATTGGGACCATTGAATTGCTTATTTATTCAGTGCGATACCACCACAATGAACATCTACTTCCGACCAAGAGACGTTTACGAGGTCTAAAAGTTTTTTTGAGGGGTGCAAAAAGGGGCCGTGTCCGAATACGGAAGCGAGCCCCTTTTTCTTATCAACTAAATATTTTAAAATGACACGTGAACAACTACTTAACCAAATTGCAACCGATCCGGCCTACGCCCTTAACCTGGTTGTATTGAATAACCCAGGTGCCGTAACACAAGCACTAATGGGCGATGGTATTATACAGGATGGCTTGACCGAATCGCAGTTATTGGATCAGCTAATGACCATTTACAATGCGGGTGAGGTTACATTTTTGATCAGCATACTACAGCAGGTCGAATACCTGAGAGGCAGCGAATTACCTGAGGGGTACGATGCACTTTTAGTAGGTCCACAAGCACAACGTTTGGTTGGCGGGGCCGAAGGTGACGGAACCCAAGGAACCGGCATAGATTGGGGTAGCATTATCAATGGCGTTGTAACTGCCATAGGTGATAATATAGGCACCTGGGTAGGTGGCACAGAATCTACCACCATTGGAGGCGGGGGCGATGTGATCGACCATACGCAACCACCACCACCAGCCCCGCAAACAGACTACACACCCTACCTCATTGGAGGCGGGGCATTAATCATTCTTATCGCGTTGATCTTCGCAATAGTTAAGATCAAACGGTAATTGTTCTTTGACGTATGGAGGGAGGCAATACAAATATGGTTTCCAATGCCATTGGTGCTATCATAGGCATCTTTGGCAATTTGGGCAACAACACCTTAACCGAATCGCAGCACCATTACCAAAATGGTGTTGTAATTCCTGAAAGTGAGGTTGATAAAACACCGTATGTATTTGCCGGTATTTCGGCTGTGTTACTTGTACTCGCAATTGTGTTTGTTATCAAATGAATTGTGGCGATACATATCAGCTAGAGAACCAAGATACCGGATGGACCACCGCGTTTAGTAATGCGGCATCATCGTTTCCGGGTATCGGTGCCGTTTTTGGCAGTTTGGCCCAGCCTAGTTATTCATTAGGTCAGATCAAATGCGTACCAGGCAATAAGTACGATACCCGTTCCGGTTATGATCTGGAAGGTAAAATTGCCATGTTGGGCGTTGCCTTGGTAGTTGCTTATATCGTTTTGGCCTTGTTTAAAAAATGAGTACTGCGATAAACATACTTGGGCAGGTAGTCCCTGGCGATCACCCGGATGCACTGGCAATAGGAATGTATTTCCCTGACCCGGCCACCGCGCCCGTTGATTGTGGAGCCTTGCGGCCTGTAATGGTTGTGGCACACCATGGCGTTGATAGCGATGGTAAACCAACAGGCGTATTATACGGCTGCAATGGTACAACCGAAACGGTACACGACCCCGATGTTTATTTAGTAGATGACCCATGGAAAGGGTATCTGATCTACGTAATGATCATTGCCGTTATCATTTTAGGCATTGCTATAATCCGTAAGGTGTTATGAGTAGGCAAATACTTGATATACGGGAGCGCGGGTATATATCGCGAGTAAACGGCATTTGTTGGCAGGTAACGTACAACGGCACCGGTGATTATGTAGACACAAGGAGGGTACAAGATGGATTTCCTTTTTATGCTCCAAACTGTAGCCAATCGCGCATTGATCATTTTGCATCACAATTAGGTAACCCCGATGCACCCAACCACCTGAATGGTTTTAACGTGATACGTGGCGTAAATGAGTGCCCTGAGGCACCGGGCAAAATGATCGTACGCGCCCGTAATGGACAAAACACATATTGGGCATTTCAATACCCCGATAGCTCCATTTGGCACCTGAACGAAACCGGGCCCAATGTTGAAAATGGTTGTTCACCAAAGCCCGATGTTTTTGACCCCGATCAAATTACTGATTCACCGCCTTGGACCCCGCCCCCTTCATCTTCATTTGAGTTTGGCACACCGCAAATTGCTGTGTTGGCCGTGATAGTGGCAGTAGTGGTAATATATTTTACTTGGAAGTAATGACAACAAAGAAAAAAATAGCGATCAGCGGGGTAGTACTTGCCGCCCTTGTATTTATTGCCTACCGATGGTATGCCTACCGTTGGATCAACTTTAGTGATAACGTTTTTGGTGGTGCGATAATCCCCAACAACGATAACAACCAGGCCCAATATTCGGGTATGGTCGGGTTTCTACTCAACTCTAGCCACAACCTTAAACCAGGCGATACTATTGAGGTAGAACAGGCTGGGGGCTACAAATACGCTCAATACAATGGCGAGGCCATAGTTAAGCGGGTAGAGGCAGACGGAATTATTACACACAAAGGATTTGCAGGTAATAGCCCGGTAAACCCCGGTAGAGTGCGATTAGTTAAGAAAGGATGAAAGATCAGATTGTAAAATATCTGACCGGTATCGGGGTAATTGCCGCAATGGTTGTGGTGGTTTATCTCATTTACAAGTTTGCAACCAAGCAACCCGATTTTAACGCGGTGCCGTTGCCAAACGAGGGCACAGATCCTACAGACATTAGGAGTATAACACTGCGTTTGCATAGCGATATGGAAGGGTTTACCCTTAACCGGAACCTTGAGGTATGGACGGAGTTTTTAGAATTGTCGGATGCCGATTTTATTGCCGTTTACAATGACTTTGGTACGATGTACTATCCCGAAAGTGGCCAAACCTTACGTGAGTGGGTAGATGGTGAAACCTTCGCATTTAACAGCAGCGTATTTACCCCTTGGAGCATTTACACAGGCAACGAAATTAAGGCCGGTGTCATTGATAGAATGGACCAATTGAACCTACAATGAAAAACCAATATCTCTACATAGCAGCCATTTTAATTGGACTATACATCGTACTTAAAAAGTGGTTTAAAGCCGAGAAGCCTATAGAACGTTTAGATGTACATGGACGAGCAAAACCAGTACAATCTATATATAATACCAGCAATTTATGTGGCGATATTATTAATAAAAATATAGATGGAACGGTATATGATGACGATGGCGAAGTTCCAACCCTAGACCGATATATCCCACACCTAATATGTTCCGGTGGGTCTGTGCCTTTAAATACAAGAACGGTTACTGATGCAGATGGCGAAGTTCCAACCCTAGACCGATATATCCCACACCTAATATGTTCCGGTGGGTCTGTGCCTTTAAATACAAGAACGGTTACTGATCCAGATGGCGAAGTTCCAACCCTAGACCGATATATCCCACACCTAAGAAGTTATTAAATGAATTGTTCACGGAGTATTAACCAAAACCAAACTAAAACAAAATGAGCAAGTATCTACCATGGGCCTCAGTGGCCATATTATTGGTAATTCTTTACCACGTTCGCGCAAATTTCGAGTTTAACGGATTTGCAAAGTCTAACCTGGTGACACCAGCACCACCAACACCAGTAGAGTAATGACAGCGCAACAGAAGAAGATCTTGTTGGTCCTTGCCGCGATCGGTTTCTTTGTTTGGTGGCTTAAAAAACCAGTAAAAGAAGATGCACCAATTGATGGTGATGGTAAAACCACCTTTCCAAACTGGGTCAACAGACCCAGTAACCACTTTGATAAGCCTGGTAATGTGAGCGTTGGTAAAGGCAATAGTCAGACAATTCAAGATGTTACGCCCGTTGCGTACTATTAATTATTAATCATCAAAAACGAAAGTTATGACCAAAGTACACTGGATGTATGTTGCGATCGTTGCTCTTGGGTTTGCCGGATATTTCGGCTACAAGGAGTATGAGCGCATGCAAACCGAAGCCTAATATTTAACAGTTCAATCAAAAAAAAGATCACAATTATGAAAATCGACAAGATCATCCTTTATGCAATTTTTGGATTGCTTTTGTATATGGTATTTGGTGGAGCCGCACTAGCGGCAATTGGTCCCAAAGACCCTAACGCATAAAAATAAATAGCCATGTGCGCAGAATGTGAAAAAGCGGAGTTTGATAAAAGCGTTCGCATGTTTGCCATAATCCTAACCGCAATTGTGGTTGGAGGCATAATCGTAAATAAAGTGAGATAATGGAAAAATTCTCACCATGTACGTGCCGATGGGTAGCCATTTCGGTGTTTGTAATAGTCATCGCCTTATTTGTTAAGTAATGACTATTAACGACATTATAAACGGCTACACCAGCAACGAAATTGGCCCAAAGCTGACAAAACCGGGTATTGTTGGGCCTGTACGGTCAGACAAATGGCAGGGTCCGGTTTTGGGCATTGCCATTGCTTCAATAGTGATCTTCATCATTTACCGAACAATGAAATGAGAACAAGCGATAACGGCCTAGATTTTATCAAGGAGCATGAAGGTGTACGGCTTTCGGCCTATCAAGATCAAGCGGGATTATGGACCATTGGAGTAGGTCACCTAATTGCATCTTACGAAACCCATTTAACGGGTGCGGCAATAACGATGGCACAGGCCATTGAATTGTTACGTGAAGATGCAAAGGAAGCCGAAACCGATGTAAAGAACGCGATCAGTGTAGAACTTGACCAAAATCAGTTTGATGCGCTTGTATCAATTGCCTTTAACCTGGGCGGCCCACAGTTCCGCAGTTCAACATTTGTAAAGCGCATTAATTCAGGCGATACCCAGGAGCGTATTACTGAGGCGTGGCACCTTTGGAACAAATACACCGACCCAGCAACCGGGCAAAAGGTAGTAAGCCGAGGGTTACACCTTAGGCGCATTGCAGAAACCGACCTGTACTTTAAAAGTGCCGGTCAAAAAAAAAAGTAATCGTAATAGTGGCCCTGGTGGCAGTTATTGTATTGATCACCCTATTGGTACGCAAGATTAAACCATGAAACCGCACAGGAATGGACATATTAACAATGGCGCAATACGCGGGCCCAGCCGTTGGGGTGGTCCTGGTCATGGGTACTTGGCTAAAGAGAACCCTAGACAAGGTAGATGCACTTGAAATTGTCATAAAAGGACTGAATGACGAGGTTAAGCAGGATCTTAGAGACATGCTACCGTTATTGAATGAAACAGGCAAATTGCTCAAGGAAGTAGGAGAAGATGGAAACAAGGAGATTTTAGAGCATCTAAAACTCATAAAAGACCAAATTACCAATGTGCAATGCCATGCTAAAGAAAAAGACTGAGGCCCATCGCGAAAAGATCAACCTGAAAATTGAACGGCTGATAAAAAAAGTGGAAAGCCACACAATTGCCCAGCCCCGAAAAAACGCAGCATAATTAAAAAATGTATTGCATAATGAGCGAGATCACAAGATTCAACAAAAAAGACCCGATCGTACAGGGCGGGGATAAGTCATTAGACATTCAATCGGCTACTAATTTTACCACAGTAAGTATACCCACGGGCGCAAATTACGTGGTGGCCAGAGCCTTAAAGGCCGATTCAACCACCAACACGGCTATTCTGCGTTACACCGTTGATAATTCTGAGCCAACATCTTCTTCCGGTTTCCCAATAGCCAATATGGATATTTTGGTATTTGAATCCTCCTTTTGGAATAGACTGAAATTCATTAGTACCGATGCGGAAACGCAACAACTTTGGTTTATGTGGTATGCAACATGATCTCACTCGACAGCCTAATATGTCCATGCATAAGTCCGGGCGCGCTAACACAAGACAATAGCCTATTACCCGGAAATTTGACAGCAGCCGCACCCAGCGGTTTCAGCTTTGGCAATGCCATGCGTTTTGATGGCGTAAACGATTTTCTTACCACAACAGACGGGGCCGGAACCCCCGAAAATAGTTCCGACATCTTCAACCCGTTTAATAATACCGATTGGACCATAGCGTTTTGGGCCAAGGCCGAAAGTGGCGAACGATTCAAAAATAACGGGGTAGTAATGGGAGTTGCACAGGCAGTAGGCAGCGGCACCCGGTCCATGTTCTCATTTCAGAATGATGGCACCGGCAGCCGAATGAAAGTACAGACCAACAGCCGCAACGTGCCCAGCACAGGCCACACCATTGCCATTGGAGATTGTGATGACTGGCACCACTACGCGGCCACCGTTACGCAGAACGGAGCCAACCAAGATGTGGTATTTTACATTGATGGTGTAAGCGTAGATTCAATAAGTACCACCGTAAACACCGTAACCGATACCACTGTTAGCGCATGCATTGGAGCCGAGCGTACAAGCGGGTCCAATACATATAAAGGTTACCTGGACGAAATAGTACTAGCAGAAGCAGCCGCAAGCGCAGCCGATATTCTGAACCTCTACAACGCAGGGGCGGGGGCAACACCCGTGGGCCTTATATCCGATCTGATCAATTACTACAAAGTGAGCGATGCAGCCGGAACAACCACCGGAGATATCACCGACACCAACAGCGTTAAGGATATTGAACTACTCAACTTCCTTACACCTTACGGAGTAACCAGCGAAACACCCTAGCACATGGCAGATATGCACCGATACGCGTTTATACCCGTGGCCAATTATGACCCGGAAAGTATCACCCTATCCAATTACCCGGTAAATAGTTGTATTCAATCTGATAATGGTAACGACTACCAAACATTAGAGTGGATAGGGCCAACCTATTACAGCGAGTTAAAAACATGGTCCCGATTCAATAACAACAACAGCGCAGCCCAATTTTTAGAAGATAATTAACATGAGAACCATTACCGGACAAGTAACCACGTTAGATAATTCTGAGCCATTGGAGGGCGTACATATCGCCTTGGGTTTTATGCACGATGGAGCCTTTAGCCCGTACCCAAACGGGACCATTAGCGATGAAAGCGGCCTGTTTGAATTTACCTACGCGCAAAGTGGTGACGGTAGCGACCGGGTACAGTTCTCACACATTGGTTACGAATCTAAATTAATACAGCCAGGGCAGTTGCAAACCGGGCAAGTAAACGACATAGTAATGCGGCCCACTACCTACGATGTATCTGAGGTAACAGTAACAGCCGCCCGTTTTAACATGGTCCCGCTAGTACTTATCCTATTTGGCCTTGGGCTAATGGCCGCAATAAAAGCAAGTGATTGATGAACTTTGAACAGGCGCGCAAACTTCGCAATAGAGTAGGAGATAAAGACTTTTCTATGTCTCAAATGCAAAAGGCATTTGATGATATTCGCGCGTCCGAAAAAGAGATTGTAGCCGATATTTCAAAGTTCACGATAAAGCAACTACAGCGATACGTTTACAGCCGACCAGGTGAGAAAAAAGACTACTATGTACGTGACTTGTGGAAGGCAATAATACAGGGTTTTCATATTAGTGATAGTATGATTTCGTACAACCCATTTGATGGGCAAACGTATGAAGGTCAATTGACCAAAGCCGTAAAAGCACAGACCCAGGCCGATCTTGATACGCATATTGCAAAGGTGGCCGCAGATAAAGCCGCCAAAGCAAAGGCAATAGAAAACCCTGAAACGTTAGACGAATTTCGCACGTTTTTCAGAGTAAAAGGCCGCGATTCATTAAGCGCGAAACAATCAGCGTTGTATGACCAGCTTATTGCCGATGCGACCATAAAAAACACCAGCAAGGAGGACGAAGGCAAGCGTACCATTGCCCAGGCTGATCTTGATGGTACAGAAATGACCCTACACAAAACGGTTCACAGTAAAAAGGGCCACGATGTTTGGGTTGTAAAATTATCGGACCGGATAAGCAAAGACGCATATCGCGACCTAAACGGTAAAGCCAAGCGATTAGGTGGCTATTACTCAAGATATAGCCGCGATGGAGCCATACCGGGTTTTCAGTTTAAAACTGAGGCAGAAGCAAAGCAATTTATGTCTCTAAAGGAGGGGAGTGTAACCAAAGAAAGCAACGCAGCCCAAAAAGCCATGAAAGCCAGCGACAAGCTAAAGGCAATGGCCGCAAAGTGGGAGGTAGAAGGTTATGAAAAATTGAACCAGCCGCGCAAAACCAACACGAATAAACGCGCAAGAGAGGCCGGTTATGCTGAACAGGATGCACAGGCCAAGATCTACAATGCAAAATTAATGGTCAGCATTGCCAATGCGTTAGAAGAGGGTAAAGTCAAGTATTTGAACAAAATAACCGCATGGTCCCAGCTAAGCGAGTTATTGAGCCTACTAAGGCAAGCCAATTACCGTAGGATTCAAAAGGAGAATATCCCAATGAACGAACAAACGGTTGATTACGCCCTAGATATACCATTTGCCGAATATCCATATCCGCGCATTTACAAAGATCATTACCTAGAGATTGCCCACGGTTTAGAAGATGAACGAGGCTATAAGCAATTAGCCGCGCGTATGTTGAAGTATGCCAAGACCATTACGGTTGATGACCATATACAATACCGCAAAGTACCCGACAACGGAGAACTACGGAAGATAATGCGCTCAAAGTATTTTCAAAAGCGTTTTAGTGGCAGTTTCATACCCGAAAGCGTGGCGCGCTGGGAACGTTTACAGCGTATCGGTATCACAAACCCCGAAATGCTACGCACAGCATTACGGGAGTTGGCCGCAATTAAGCAAGGCACCACAGCACTAAGCCCGGAGGAACAGGCCGAACTAGAGTTAAAGCAAGCTGAACGAAAGTTTATCAATACCAAGGAAAAGGGATTTTTCCCTACGCCAACTAATTTGGCCGATGAAGTGGTGCGAAAGGCAGAAATTGAACCCGATCATACCATATTAGAACCCAGCGCAGGGTTAGGCCATTTGGCCGATGCAATACGCAACCAACACCCCGATAATCAATTAGATGTTGTGGAGTGGTGGAACGATATGCGCGACTTTCTAACCAAGAAAGGCCACAATGTAATTGACAGCGACATTTTTAATGTAGATGGACAATACGACCGTATTGTAATGAATCCACCATTTGAAAAATTGGCAGACATTGATCACGTTCGTAAAGCGTTCGACCTTCTTAAACCTGGTGGCCGATTAGTGGCTATAATGGCAGCGAATAAACAAGGGAGCCGCAGCAAGGTTACCGAGTTTAACGAGTTTGTAGATGAGAACGGTTACAGTACCGAAAACCCAGCCGGAGCGTTCAAAAGTTCATTCAGACCAACGGGCGTTAATACCATTACCGTGGTATTGGACAAGGACGAGGCGCAAGCATTACCTGCACCGAATAAAAAACCCTGCACCGACT
>Ga0208299_1003170_pt1 | contig 10486 bp, 9 predicted proteins | sample 15_taG_FD_184089 | JGI IMG/M metagenome (GOLD analysis project Ga0208299, IMG submission 184089) | Marine viral communities from the Subarctic Pacific Ocean - 15_ETSP_OMZ_AT15312 metaG (SPAdes) (version 2) | ecosystem: Environmental > Aquatic > Marine > Oceanic | place: Pacific Ocean | collected...
TCGCTGGTGAAGCTGTACTACGTGCAGACACTACCGCAGATGCCCGTGAAGCTGTTGAACTGAGCAATGTTATTGATGACGCTACGGGTGTTGAGGTAACAGGCACAGTGACGGCTGATGATGTACGGCTTGGCACATCGAACACATACGCAATGATTGAGGGTAAGGCTAATTCTGATTTGGAAATAGTTGCTAACGCAGGGCAAATAAACGGCAACCCCAATATTATTTTCAAGTCCTCCAACGCAGGTTCAAGTGTTGCAGAACGTATGCGCATCGCCAGCTCTGGAGATGTCCAATTCCTTGATGACACAGGCTCATCGGCAAAATTCCACTGGGATGCTACGGATGAACGCTTGGGTATAGGCACTAGTAATCCTAGTGATGCTTTACATATAGTTAGTGCAGTATCTAGCGATTATAGAGGTAATCTTTTCTTAGATGACAGCACTACAGGTTTTGCAGCGGGTGTGGGCGGTCAGATAACATTTGGTGCTGAATATAGAAGCAACGGTGAGCATACAGAATGGGCGGCTATCCAAGGTGCTAAAGCAAATTCTACAGATGCTAACTATGCAGGTACATTAGAATTTAAAACTAGGGCGCACGGTGGAGCCTTACAAGCCAAAATGGTTCTTGATGATTCAGGTAATCTTGGCTTGGGTGTCACGCCTGAGAGTTGGAGTAGTGGACGTTCAGTTATTCAATTGGGTGGCGGTGGTGTCTTACTTGCCGATAGTGATACCACAAGTAACTATATGAATGTGGGTGTTAATATGTATTACGATGGTTCGTGGAAACGTATTAATACTGGATATTCTAATAGATTGCAACTCGACTCAGCAGGAGTGCATATATCTGTAGCAGACACTGACGCAGCAGACTCAGCGATAAGCTGGAATACTGCGATGACGATTGATAATTCTGGTAATGTGCTGGTGGGTCACAGTTCTTTCAGCTTTAGTGGCAGCAATGATTGTGTGCAAATTGCAGGAAATGAGGGACGTATAAATTGCGAAAATGACACCACTACAACTGCGTATGTTGCGGGCTTTTACAACCCCAACGGTCTTGTTGGCAAAATCAGTACAAACGGTTCTTCAACAAATTACGCCACATCCTCAGACTACCGCCTCAAAGAAGATTGGCAACCCTTAACCAACGCCTCTGACCGCTTAATGCAACTCAAGCCCTGCAATTTCGCATGGAAAGCTGACGGCTCCAGAGTAGATGGCTTCATAGCGCACGAAGCGCAGGAAGTTGTACCGGAAGCTGTAAGTGGTGAAAAGGACGCAATGCGTACTGAGGAGTACGAAGTATCCCCTGCTGTTACTGACGAAGATGGCACTGTAGTCACTGAAGCTGTTATGGGTGAGCGTGAAGTTGAGGATTATCAGGGCATAGATCAGAGCAAGTTGGTTCCACTATTAACGGCTGCTCTACAAGAAGCCCTAGCCCGAATTGAAGCATTGGAGAACAAATAATGACTGACTTCAAATGGAAAATTAACAACCTTGAACGCTCTACAGCCGATGACTATGTGCTTACTGTTCACTATGGCGTAGACGCTACTGACGGTGAACACAGCAAGGGCATCACAGCTACCGTTAACTTTTCCCCTGAGACTTCTGCTGCATCTATAGACTACGCAGAGTTGACTGAGGAACAAGTGCTGTCGTGGGTCTACTCTCAGGTATCCAAAGAGGACACAGAGGCTATGCTAGCGGCTAAAGTTGAGAAGCTCAAAGCCCCTACAAAAGTCTCTGGTCTGATCTGGGTGGAACGTGCTGAGTTATTCGCACAGCAACTAGCAGCCTACAAGACAGCTACAGCTCGCTTAGAGCAGTACATTGTAGCTGATGGCCGTGAAGAAGTAACAGAAATGCAAGCTATGGGTGAGCAAGTGTTCAACGAGGAAACTGGTGAAATGGAAGATGTGCTGCACGAAGTTGTAGTCCAGACAGCCATTGAACCTGTGGAGCCTACCGTTGAACAAACTGTTTACTCTGATGACATTGACGCAGAGCCGACTGTTGAGACTGTGGCTAACCCTTTGATCGTCACTGACGAAGCTGAACGAGCTGCCGCACAGGCTGTAGTGGACGGGACACCTGACGCTGTAAAAAACACTCCTTGATGCATTTAACCAGATTGTAAAAAGGGACGATTAACGTCCCTTTTTTTGTCACTATGGGATCATGACAACCAACATATGACAGGGCTATGGCTGATTCACAAACCGTCCGACTTGATCGCATAGAAGGGAAAATTGACAGCATGGCCACTGAATTAAACACTGGTTTTGTCACCATCGCTCGGATGGAAGAGCGCATTATTGCACTCTTCAAGGACAACGAGGCGTTCCAACGTCAGATCACACAGCTTGAAGATAACTTCAACAAGCGTGTCGACATCCTCGAAACGATTGTAGCTGAACAATCAAAAACCATTAACCGCCAGAACCAAGAAATCCGCGAAAATTCCAAAGTCACGCAGCGCATCACTAAGCTCTTTTGGGCTGCGATGACTGCCATCCCAACAGGGTGGATTGGATTAGCTTTCTATATGCTCCGAGAAGGAATGTAATGACTGATAAAGCCCACCTTATTAAAATTATCACTGAACTCAAAGAATCCGATGGCTGGCTGTATCTCCGAGATACAGTGATCAAGGATGACATCCTAAAAGCCGCCCTCGATCTGGCTGAAAACAAGCCGATGACTCCCGATGAATTTAACTTCAGACGTGGAACCATGCATGCCGCCAAATCTTTCTGTGACATCCCAGATAAAGTTATCGCCAACCTCACTAATGAGTTAGCGTTTGATCAAGCAATGATCCAAGCAGAGGACGAAAAGTAACCACCTCTCCCTCACAATGCAATTGCAATATTAATTAATCGCACGCTACGGCCTGCAAGGAACCATTATGCAATTGAATGAACAAGACCAGAATCTCATTGGTGATGTTGCCTCACAGCAATTGGGCGCACCCAAGGCTCCGCAACAACCCCCTCAAGAAGCACCAGCCACTAAACAAGAACAAGCTAGCGCACAACTGTCTCCCTCCACGGAAGGCGATAAGCAGTCTTCGGCTGCGGCTGAAATCATGCGCATTAAGTTTGGGGATGGTGAGCGCGAACTTAGCTCTGATCAAATTAAAGGCACCTTTGATCGCTATTCAGCCCTAAATTTCAAGCACCAGAATCTAAAGCCCATGGTTGATCTGGCTGAAAAGATGCTGTCCGCCGCTCAAAAGAAGAACCCCAACGCTTCTGCCAAAGACTTAGCGAAGTTCATGACGGCTGCGGCTAAAGCGCAGACGCATAATGCAAAGATGGGCAAAGGCACACAGACACCTGAAGCTGCCAAAGCGAACCAGCAAGCGCCAAAAGCGCCATCCACAGATGAAGTGGATAACATGCTCAAGCAGTGGGAAGATGATAATGCCGTCTCCTTACCGCCACGCTTCCGTGAAACCATGGATGGCATGACAGAGCTGCGCAGCCAGAACGATGAACTGCGGCAGATGTTGCAGCAGGTCATTAAGGGCCAGCAAGGCGTAACACAAGCCACACAAAAACAGTTGGATGCGACTGATCAACGAGAAGGCAAGGTTATGCGGGAACGCATAGGTAACAACCTAGCGAAAGCGCAACAGCAATTAGGTCTGGCTGACGAGGATGAGCAAGCGTTTATGCAGTTCGCCTACTCTCGTGGCTACACCATCGAAGATTTCATTGATCCGCAACTGACTGCAACTGTGGCGCAAGACTTCAAGGCCAGTAAGGATGCGCCAGAACTGGAGCGTCTCCGAGCTATCACTCAGAAACGTCAGGCATTCACTGGCAACGGTTCAGGTACACCCAATGTATCCAACCAAGCCCCTGCCTCCAACCCTGATCAAACCTTTATTGATGCTATTGCTAACAAGACATACAGCAATCGCGGCATGTAAGGACGAAAAGACTACCGCGCCTGCGGTAGTCTTAACCCATCGCAAGGCAAGTCCGCTAATTCCGTGCGCCGAGGCCCACACTTCTATCAGCCGATGTAGTCAAGCGTAAACAGATCGTATAGCAGTTGACGTTTCCTGCTCAGATCACACACATATCGCATTTATATATTTTAGCCTTTTACTGATAAGGAGAATTATCATGGCTGTTTTAGGATTACGCGGTACGGGTGAGTTTACTACAGACTTCCGCCCGACTAATTACCGTGAACTTTATACTTTGCTTGAGCCAAATGGCGCAGCGCCTTTACAGGCTTTGTTAGCAATGACTTCATCCGATTCTACCGATGACCCGACTTTCAATCACTTCCGTGACGAGTTGCCTGATCGTGTCGTAACGGCTGGTGCAACAGCAACTAACACTGCAACCACACTAACATTAAACAACCACGCTGATGTACCTTTCATCACGGCTGGCACGATGTTGCAAAACTCGGCCACTGGCGAGAACATGCTAGTAACTGCTGTAGGTGCTACAGGCGCTTCAACTACTGATGTCACTGTTACTCGTGCTATCGGTGGCGGTGCAGCGGCTGTTGCTAACAATGCTGAAATTGTTATCATCGGCTCAGCCCAGAAGGAAGGTGATACCAGCCCAGAAGCGGTTGGCTTTGATCCTACTGTGTTGTCCAACTACACGCAAATCTTCAAGACGCCCGTTAATGTATCTCGTACTTTGAAAAACACCAATCTTCGTACTGGTGACAAGGAGCAGGAACAGTTAACTAAGGCACTGAAGATGCACATGGGTGACATTGAACGTGCAGCATTTTTCGGCAAGAAGCACATTATCAATGGCAACAGTGCACAACCAACCCGCTTCACTGGCGGTTTGTTTGAGTCCATCACCAACATAACGGATGCTGCCTCCAACACAGTTGCGAACAAGATTACTGAAAAGGAATTTGATCGCATGCTGGTTGAAGACATCTTCGCGTATGGTTCCACCGAGAAGGTTGCCTTCTGTGGTGCTGGTGTGGCTGCCAATATGCAGGAAATCGCCAAGAACCGCTGGCAGCCTACCGCTGTCTCTGGCTCCTATGGTGTGAACATGTCTCGTTATGCCACCTTTGCTGGTGACTTAAACGTGATCCTGCACCCAATGTTCCGTCAGATTCCATCTCTGAAGAACAGCATGGTTGTACTTGATCTACCTAACGTGAAGTATCGTTACTTGCAAAACTCCGATACTCAGTTACAACGCGACATTCAGTCTCCAGATGCCGATGCTAGCAAGCATCAGTACCTGACCGAGTGTGGTTTGGAACTGACTCAGAGCAAAGTGCATCACGTAGTTAAGAACTGGCAGTCCGTATAGGCTGACAGGACGACCAACCAAGCCTTTCGGGGCTAGGATAAAAGCCGAGGTATCCCCTCGGCTTTTTTGTTTTCAGGAGATCACCATGGCCAAAGCCCCAGAGAAGAAAACCGCGAAACCCAACGCGCCCAAAAACATCAACTATGTCAACAGTCGAGTGGAGGGATCGCCATTCAACATCAAGATAGCCGATACCACTATCCGACCTCTGCACATGTCGGATGGCTCATTTGTCTGGCCCGTTCCCGCTGAGTTGAAAGATAACCTAGCCAAACACACTCTCGTCCAAACAGGTCGAATTGTAGCTGAGAAATAATTATGGCCAGCATGAACCCCCACATCCGTTCTGACTACTCCCCCTTGGAGGAGCTGGTCATGCAGGCTTTACGTCGACACGGGGAGTTCACCCCATCCACGGTGGATGGCGATGTCTCCTTGATGATGCTGGAGTTTGCCAACGAAGTCTTGGAAGAGATTAATAGCCACCCTTATTGGACGGGATCACAGCTAAAGCCTTACACAGCCCTCCAAGATGTTCGTGAAGCGCCAGATAATATCATCGTCTTAGGTCTCGTCTTACACTACTCATCCCAACAGGGTTCTTCCAAGGATACCGTGGCGGCTGAGAAGTATTTCCGCACCATGAATCAGACTTTCTACAGAATGAAGCACGGCACAGAGCGCCCAACATTTAATCAGGACTTCCGCTAATGTCTAGTACACTCGCTCCCTCTGGTGTCAAACTCACCACGCATTCCTACCATAATTTCCAAGGCATTGATTCCAGCCGTGACAAGACTTCTTTGGACACGGGCGATGAACAGCACTTGGTTGGTTGTATAAATGCGTACACGGATTGGCGTGGAGCGATTGTACGGGACAATGGTGCCAAAGTCCGAAGGACAACAATTGGAACTATCCGTCACCTGAATTTTTATGGCCGCGATTTAGCTGTATGGGCAGAAACTCAAGATGAAGGTACAGCATTAATTGCCGAGAATGGCGCTATCCTGACTGATATTTATGACGTTGACGCCGTTGTCACCTCCACTGTGTTTGGGGGCGAGACGATTTTCGCCTCTCGAAGTAATCAGCTAGAGTATTTCAACGGCACTGAGTTCCGTCAATCCACATCCGAAGCCCTCCAAGACCCTGCTTATCTGCTAACCATACAAAACCGCCTTGTTATTGCTGGTGGTTCTGGCAGCGCAACAAAAGTGAAAGTCTCCCGTGTCGATGATGCGATGATTTTCCCAGAAGATGAAAGCCCAGACGCGACCCAAGTAACCAAAGCGATCTATTTCGACATCGGTAACGTCATTGGCAACCAAGGCTCTATCAAAGGTCTCGGTAAATTCGAGAACTCTCGCCTTGTTATCTTCACGGAAGATCAAGGTGTCGTATACGAGATGTCTACGGATAATGAAAAGATTGCTATCGACGACAGCATCATCATCAATGCAGGCACCATCTCGCATAACACCATCAAAGAAGTAGGTGATGGCGTATTCTTTTGTGCCAGAGACGGGGTTTACCGCCTAGTCCGCTCTTCTACCAACGGCATCACTGCCAACATTGAACCGATGTCTGCCAAGGTATCCCGTTTATACCGCCAGCTTATTAATCAAGTAACCAACCCAGAAGATATTAGTGCGCACTATGATCAAGATGAGCATCAATACCACATCTTCTTTCCCCGATCCAACTCAATATGCAGCAGGCTATCCCTCACTCTGGCCCCCTCGGATGACGCAGAAGAAAACAAGTGGAGTATGGGCGACTTCCAAAATATTCAATGCGCTGCGGCGCTCGGAGGCGTGACTATGTTTGGTAATAATGGCCAGATATGGGAGTACCGATATGAGGATGAAGAGGTTGACGAATACCCCGAAGCCGTGGTGACGACCCCAATTCTCTGGCATGGCACTATGACCGAAATAAAGCAATCTCACTCAATGCTTATCCAAGCCACGGGCGAGGGGGATTTAGAGATTGAGGCTTACGATGACAATGGTCGACTCATGTCGACTCATGCGTTTCAGATTCAAGATGAATCGGTGGACAATGAGTTTCCAGATGTGCCATTGAACAGACAATTTAATCGCAAGTTGGAGCACCGTTATCGAGGCATCCAATTCCGAATCAAGATGAAAGGTAAGGGGCTGATCCAAATTCTAGGGATAGCCATCAACGTAAAGACATAGGTACACAAAATGGCTCGCATTAGACAGCAACATCCACAGAACTATACCTCCACAGGTAATATTAATACGGAGTTTGAGAACCTTCTGAGGTACTTGAATTCGGCTGAGCTGGGTAACAAATCCCTTGCGGAACTGCTGACCTCTATCTTCAGTGAAGACGGTGAATTTGATGGAGCGGTTGAGCTTCGAGTAGATGCGGCCAGCGGTTTACAATATCGCGTAGGTACATTTACCGACGAGGAAGATGGTTGGCAAAATATAGCCACGATTGACTCCTTACGAGGCCGCGCTGGTTTAGACGTTGGAACCATCGAAGCCCCTTTATTTTTCAATCGTCAAGATATTGCGTTAACTACTGGCGATACCGTTATTAACTACAATTTTGACGAATCCACTGACGCGATTGTGCTTTACCTTGAGGGTGTATTACAAGCGGAAAGCACTTATGTCACTGCTTCGACAGCAGGAACGATCACCCTTTCTACTCCCGCATCTGGCGCGCTCACGGCCAGCGTGTATTCGATCCGCACCAGCACCGTATCTGGCTATCGCCGTCAAGACACCACAACCGTAGCAGGGCAAGTGCTTATTGCTTTTCCACACACCGAAGCAGAAAAACTACTTGTGTATCGAAATGGTGTACTGCAACGCGAAGGTGCATCTAATGACTACCTAGCGTCTGCGGGTACAGACACCGTGACTTTTAACACGGTGATGCTGGTAAACGAGCTGGTTAGTATCATTACTATTGAAAATATATCCGCTGTGAATGTGGGCGGACTAATGATGGAGGATGAGTATACCGATGCCAATGGTTACATTGAGCTATCTAAAATAGTCATCCCAGATAATTCCATCTCAGTAGCTAAAGTTGCCACGCTGGTCGGAGAGCTTGCTGATAAGGCGCACCTAACCGTTTCTGCTACCACGCCTACAGGCGCATCCGATGGTTGGTTGTGGCTGGATACCTCGTCGGCCAACGCTGAACTAAAATTTAGTGAGTCAGGCCAATGGTTCTCTACCTCTCCTGATGCTTCTCTTCCAGTACCAAGTAGCACCGATGCACTCCGCTATCTCCGCGTTAACTCTGCTGGCTCTGGCTTTGAGATCGCTGACTTGAACTTATCCTCAATGGTTGCCAAGTCGGCTAAAGGGGCCGCCAATGGCGTAGCCTCCTTGGATTCGCAAGGTTATATCCCGATAGGGCAAATACCAACTATTCGGAGTGCGGCTATCTATCCCCTATATTTGTCCGGTGCAGTGACTAACGGTGCAAAACATGTGCTGCGGGTATGGAAACAAATCATGATTATTGATGCGATTAGCCTGCGCTGTGAAGTGGGTACGTGTGACATCAACATAACTGTTGAGGGCGTGGGTGTTGGTGCTACCTACTCGGTTTCTACTACTGGCTCCAACCAAACCTTTGGCACTGTGTTATCAATCGACGGCACCACTATCGGCAAGTCAGTCGACATTGAAGTGACCAATGCCAGCGCTAACTGTGAAGGGCTTCAAGTAAGCCTAGCCACAATCACTGAAATTGTGTAAAGGAGAGCATCATGGGTCTTTCATGGGAAACGGGCCAAACGCTTCAGCAAGCTAAGGGCTGGGGCGGGTCAACGTCAAACAATAACAATTCAAACAAGGACAAGAAAAAGGACAAGAAAAAGGACAAGAAAAAAACGACGACAACGCCAACTGTCGATTACACCGCTACTACTGTCGGCAGTAATCTTATGGATTCTTATGCAGCAATGGCTGGTGGTGGATCAAGTAGCTCAAGTAATAATGGCGACCCGCGCAACGAAGATAATGCTTACTCTGGCTATAACCCTAATACGAAGACTAACAACAACAATAACACCAGTGGCAGTGCTTCCGCCAACAGCACTAGTAACTCTAAGAGCACTAGTAACTCTAAGAGCACTAGTGATACCAGCGAAACAGAAAGCACGGGAGATAAATATTACGAGAATGCTTACGACGATCAGTGGGTGTCGGATTGGATGGACTCCTTTGAAACTTCCTCCTCAAAAGCACTAGAAACAACCAACGAAGGTGTATCCACAAATACAAAAGACATTGAGGCCCACTACGATGAATTTGGCGATGTCGTCGACACTGTTGAAGGAGCGGAGGAATCCATTGAGCAAAATGCATCAGATTTAGAAGACTATGGTATTGATCTAGGTGAACTAGAAGAAGACTTCGGCCTGATGGATGAAGACCTAGCCGCCGCTAAAAAAATTCAAGAAGCTCTGGGTTTGTCCTTGACGGACACCGAGGGTAATGTTGTCGACTTAGATAAAGACATTGGGGCTGCTATAGAATCCCAAACCCAAGGCCAAGCCGCTGATGAGAAAGCTCGGACGGCATTGACCAATCAGGTCAACAAGGCTGTTGAAGAAGTGGGATACCAGATTGACGACGAAGAACTGGCTCGTGAAAATGCGATGATTGATTCATGGGATGCGATTGATGAATCCAATGAGGCTATAACAGACTTGGATGATGCGCTCGAAGATCAAGGGATCGACCTGACCAACCTTGTTGACACCACTGCCACAACCTATGCAAACGATGCAGAGATTGCGAGAGACCGCCTGAAGACAGCCGTCGAGAATCGCACTGATGGACAGATCACCGATGTGAATGAATACATTGATTTGGTTGAAAGCGGTGCTATTGAAGCTGATGAAAATATTTCTGAGTTGATTGCTGACTATAAGGAACAGCAAGGCGAGACTAATAAAGATATATCTAGTGACGTTCAAACAGTAAGTGATAGCGTGTCCGAAAACTTTGATTGGGCCGAAGATGAATTTGACAGCATGGCTGATGAGTTCGATGCCAGCCTATCCGCAAGCGATGAAGCTAGCAAGAAAGCCACTGATGCTAACAAGAAATTCATTGACACAATTAAAGAAGAGACAGATGGTGAGTTCAC
>Ga0208299_1003171_pt1 | contig 10482 bp, 13 predicted proteins | sample 15_taG_FD_184089 | JGI IMG/M metagenome (GOLD analysis project Ga0208299, IMG submission 184089) | Marine viral communities from the Subarctic Pacific Ocean - 15_ETSP_OMZ_AT15312 metaG (SPAdes) (version 2) | ecosystem: Environmental > Aquatic > Marine > Oceanic | place: Pacific Ocean | collected...
ACTGCCATTGCAGAAGCTCCTAAGTCAGAACTCGCCGCTAGTAACGCTAGTGGCATCACCATCGCTTCCAGCGATATCGACGTACCCCGTATTAACGTGGTGCAGAAAACATCCGACATCGAGGCTCCCTTGGGGGCCGTGGTGCTCGACAAACAGCACACCCTTGCTGAAGCGGACCAGACGGTCCCTGTAACTGTTCTTTCCGTCATGAAGGGGTGGCGGGAGAACATCGACTACGACTCCGATGAAATTCCTCAAGTTGCGTATTCGCAAGAGGATGCCAATCGGATCGAACAGAACAGCGAGTACGAGATGCTTGAATTCGCTGAGATCACCCTCCTGTTCCAACAACCGGAGGGCAATAATGATGAGGCCGCGTACCCGTTCGCCATTGGTGACGAGAACTATGCGATTGGCCGCATCAACGTAGCGAAGGATGCTTACCGCCAGACGTTCAAACGTTTGGCTACGTTCGCCGCCTTCAACCCGAAGGCTTCGCTACAGCATCGGATCTGGGACTTTAAAAGTTCTTTGATCAGCCGTGGAAAATACAGTTGGTTTGCACCGTCTCTGGCTATCAGCCAAGCGGAGCCTACCGAAGATGTTAAAGCCTTTGTGGAAACCTTTGCATAATGGCCAACATATCTGAATTACCTGTATTAACTCTTCCTCAAGAGAACACCGTTCTCTCTGACGAAGCCGTGACATTGGGGACAATGATCACGGAACTGGAAGAGAAGAGGAATGAAGCAGACCTTACGATTCACAAGTTGCGTGTCATCAGACAGGCGATCTTGGAGAAATCTGAGGAGCTTCAAATGGAGTTACCAATAGACTCCTAATTACCCTTAACAGCCCACCCCGACCCATTTTTCCATCGGGGTGGGCTTTCTTCTTTATGATTAAATGGAAACATATGCACTGGACTTTGAGTCCTACTACGACAAAAGCTGCTCGATCCGGCAGCTAGGGCCTTTAGGATATTTCTCCCACCCCGACTTCGACGCATACATGGTGTCGGTCGTTGGGGACAATGACTACACCTTTGTAGGGCACCCCAAGGATTTCGATTGGAGCATTCTTGAAGGCAACATAGTGCTTTCACATAATGCTTCGTTTGACGAAACCCTGTATTTCTTTGGTATTAAAAAGGGGTGGTGGCCGGAAATAACCCCCGCTGAATGGCACTGCACTGCTGACATGGCGGCGGCTTGTGGTCTTCCGCGCTCCCTTAAGAACGCAACCGCAGAAGCCTACGATCTTGAGGTATCCAAAACAACGAGGGACAACATGGCGGGGAAGCGGTGGGAGAGTATGTCTGAAGAATTTCAGGCAGAGGTCAGCGAATATGCGCTAAAGGACTCAGAACTGTGTCTTCGCCTTTGGCTGGACTACAACGACAAATGGCCAGACCACGAAAAACTCATCAGTCTGACGAACCGCAGGATTATCCAGCGCGGGTTGCCGATGAACACCGCCCTGTTAAAGGAACAACTGGAGACTATAAACCAGAGACTTTTTGAAGCGGAGACCGCGATCCCTTGGGCGGGGGAGAAACCCCTGTTAAGCAGGGTTGCTTTCGACGAAGAGTGCCTCAAGCACGGGATTGAGCCGCCCAAGTCCCTCGCCCAGACTGATCTGGATACCCAAGAATGGCTAAGGCAGCATGGGCATAAACACAAATGGGTGGGGGCTGTTACAAACTGGAGGCGTATCAACGCAATCAAGAAGAAGCTGGAATCGTTTGATTACGCAACACTACCAGATGAACGCTACTACGGTGGGCTTATGTACTGGGGTGGACACACGGGCCGCTTCTCTGGGAGTGGGGGGAACTTGAATCTCCAGAACCTTCCCCGTGACGAGATGTTCGGGGTCAACCTTCGCCACATGATACGCGCCCCCAAAGGAAGAAAGCTCGTTGTGGTGGATCTGTCCCAGATTGAAGTCCGTACTCTTTGTTGGCTTGCAGGGGATCAGGCAACCCTTGCGGAAATAGCCCAATCGGAAGACATCTACGAAGCGTTTGCGCTCAGAATGGGGATGTGGTCAAAAGACAAAGGGTCTCTCAAAGAAAAAGACCCCAAGCTAAGACACAAGGTAAAAGCCATTGTTCTAGGTTGTGGGTATGGCGCGGGGGCAAAGAAGTTCTCAGAGATGTATGACATGCCAGAAGACGAGGCAAAAGCAGCAGTCGATCTCTACAGAAACAGACTGTCGTCTATCCCTAAATTCTGGAGGAAGATTAACAACAACCTGAGATCCTGCTATGGCACGAAAATTCCGTACGAAGTTTTGCTGCCCTCTGGCAGAAAGATCAAATATGGCCACACCAAACTGGTCAGGCAGAACGGGCGCGTAAGCCATCAGGCAATCGTCAGCAGGAACGGCAAAAGGCTACCCATGAAACTCTGGGGCGGGGTTGTGGCAGAAAATCTGTCGCAAGGTCTGGCCAGAGACATTTTTTCCGATATGCTTCTAAGGCTTGAAGATGAAGGGATCAGACTGATCTTCCACGTTCACGATGAAGTCATCGTCGAATGTGACGAAAGCGAATCCAAAGCAGTTCTGGAAAAAACCATCGAGACCATGTCCACGCCGCCGACATGGATCCCCGACATACCTCTAGCGGCAGAAGGGCAAATTCTCACACATTACCAAAAATGAAATATCGCTACATCAAGAACCTGCGCGACCATTCCGCTCACTACACATCCGATTTAAGTAAGGTAAACAAAAAGAAGCCGTCATTCCGAACAAAAGCAGATTACAGGGAGTGGTGTGCAGACAACAAAACAGACCATGTGTTTTATTCAACGTTGGAAGGCAGGGCACCCTCTAAACGAATCAGCAATGAAAACCCTGTGCATAAGATTTATGGGGTTGTAGCTGACTATGATGCCTCTGTTGACTGGGCCGCGATTGATGGAGACCTGAAGGCAAAATGTGCCAAGGACAAGAAACCTACGTGGAGGTCTAAAACACAATCCGGGTACCTGCGCTTAGTATGGGAGTTCACAGATCCTATCCCCATCGACCCAGACATGTTCAACACATTTATGTCGAACATGATGAAGGCCCTCCAACTGGACAAACTGTTTGCGGGGTTTGACAGTTCCTCACTTCGGGCGAACCAATATTTCGAGCTAGGGGAGGATTGGGTAAAGGTGGATGGCCTGCTATCCACAACTGTAGTTCAAGCTGCCTTAGCCAAATCTGTTTCAGAACGCCCCCCGCAATCAAGCGACACCTCGATCCCGATCAACGCCGTAGCCGAAGAAGTCGAATCCAGATTCCCGAACCGTTGGGTCGGGGACTTTGAACTGGGGTCGCGCGGCCCCCTATTCTGGATTGATGACGGAATCAACAGGGATGGATGCCAAGTGGTGGACGACGGTATCGTCTGCTACAGCGAAAGGGCCGGAAAAGGCTTCATGTCGTGGCGGGATATCTTCGGCGCACAGTTCGTCAAGGACTACGAAGAGCGGAAGCTCGCGGGGCTGTTGGACGAATACTGGTTTAACGGTAGGTCGTTCTTCAAGGTTCTTTATGAGAGCGCGGTTTCCATACCCAAGGATCAGTTAATCCTAGAACTTAAGCAGTCTGGCTTCTCCCCCAGACCACGAAAGAACCAGCCACTATCTGAAGTCGAGTCCGCGCTACTGACAGTCAGCAACCAAAACCGCATTGATGAGATCGCGCCTGTTGTATTCTCCCCCGACAGGGTGGTTTCCTACAATGGGCACCGCATTCTGAATTGTTCCAACATAAGACCTGTTGAGCCATTCAAGGACGGGGAGCCATCAAAATGGCCTTTCCTCCATAATTGGCTTAACCAACTATTCGTGGATGGGGATCAACCAGCCCTCCATTACTTCTATTCGTGGCTTAAACGCTTCTATGAATCAGTGCGCGACCGCGAATTCGTGCAAGGACAAGCCATGTTGTTAGTCGGGCCGACAAACAAAGGGAAATCTCTTCTGTCCAACAGAGTGATCAGCGGCTTGGTCGGCGGGTACGCAGATGCTTCTGATTACTTATCGGGCCAAACTAAATTCAATAAGGATTTGGGGCGGGTAGCCGCATGGGTAATTGATGACACTACTTCCGCTGCTTCATTTAAAGACCAGAGGAAAGCTACTGAACTAATTAAGAGGGCTGTAGCTAACCCACGCGTGGAGTATCAAGCCAAGTATGCAGATTCCATGAGCATCCCGTGGACGGGGAGAGTTGTGATGTCTCTAAACATGGACATCAACAGCTTGTCAGTTATCCCGTCATTGGACAGCAGCAACAGGGATAAGTTAATGGCCCTCCGCATCAGTAATGAGGCCACCAGTGATTTCCCAAGAAACTCCATCCTTGAGAAAACCATCGAAGACGAATTGCCGTACTTTGCCAGATTCCTTATCGACTGGGTGGTCCCCAAGGAAGTGGAGGATGTTGGTAGATTCGGAGTGAAATCCTTCATCGACACCACTGTCGCTGACGCTGCTTATGACAACAGTAGCAGAAGCACCATTGCGGAACTCGTTGAATTCTTCGTGAAGAGGTGTAGAGAACTTAATGATTCGATGACTCATTGGAAAGGGACTCTTACTGAATTTCAAGTAGCCATACACGATTTCAACAATGGCCGCAATGTAGGTATGTCAAACAACCTTGAATTTGTGCGTCGGGGGATGTCCACTCTGGAAGAAGCAGGGAAAAACAACCCGCATCTCAGGCCCGTCAAATCACAGGGGCGGGGTGGCGGCAAGCTGTGGGATATCAACCTCGATCCTTCTTTCGATATTGACGCGATGACTCAAAGGAGTCCGGTCGGCGCAGAGTCTTAATGGGCAAATGATACCCGTCACAAAGGTAAGTAAACCCGTCGTCATCAGTTTCGCCCTTGCCCTTAAAGTTTTTGCTCTTTGTCACATGATGGAGGGTTGTCCAACCCAGCAACCAGACCTTGGATAGATCCCTGTGGACTCTAGTGAAAAAGTAGAGGTCTGCTTGTAGCTCTTTCTTACCCTGTGTGTTTACACTAGCGAGGTAGTGCAACCTAGGCTTTGTTGTGCAGGTCTTAGACTTAACATCTACTTTCTTGTTAAGGTGCATGTAGTCATGGGTATAACATTGTTCCCCAACATGTTTGGCAGATTTAACATACTTGCCAAAAGCGACTTCCCCTAAGAACCCAGTCATTCGCCCGACTCCACGAGTATAAGAACTAGGGGGCACCCCCAGAGACTTGGACCGCCTGAACGCTTCCGCTACATCACTCTCATCTGGGTAGAATAAGACGAAACGATTTTTAAGTTGATGAAATTGACTCATACTTGTGCGTATGCCCAAGCAGCGCCCTACCCGCGCGACTAATACTTGCCCTTTTTCTTCAGGAGCCTGTCGGCGCGTTTCCCAGCAGCGGAGGGTTTACTATGTACATAGCCCCTCTTCTGCATAGAAAGATGCTGGTTATAAGTATTGGCCCTGTAAACTTTACCAGTTTTAGGGTGGAACATATCATGGGGTTTGAAATCTTCAGGCTTCATAACTATTTCGTTTTCAGTCTTTTTTCTACAGCGTCTTGGAAAGACATATCCTTGTATGGTGGGCCAACAAACCTAGCGGCCCTATCTGTTTCTAATTTAGCCTCTTTAGCGAGGGCCTTGGATAATTTCTCCATGCGCGGGGCCACCCCGCTGCCCGTTGTGATAGCCTCGCGATACTCATCATTATCCAAGAACTCTTTAGAAGCTTCGGCATACTCCTTCTTCGCCATGTGTTCTAAAGTTTTAGGTGATCCCGGCAACCCACCACGGTAATACGAAGAGACAATCTGTAGCTGTGTTTCTGGCTGGTAATCAAAAAACTGTTTTCCAAACTCGCCCAGCACTCTTTGTATTTTAGCGTCCGAGTCTTTACGGGCTAAATCCATTATTTGTTCTTTAGATAATGTCTTATTTCGAAACTCAGATTTATCCAGTGCTTTCTGGGAACCATCACCGATCAAATGGCCAACACCTATAGTCCATTTACCCTTACTATCTTTATAAGGCTTTTTTATTTTCTCTGTGTATGGCCCAACTTCTTCTACCCAAAGTTCGTCCATAAGAGCATCAATACTAAAAGCGGGCCTATTGGGGCTAACCAACGCTTTTTTTGGTTCTTCGGGCATAATCAATCAGTGTTAAATCTTTTCAGGAATCGGTCCCACGCGGGGAAAAATATCTCATCCATGCAGCGCACGATGGCTTCTTCTTCATAGGACTCACAAAATGCCAGTCCTGAAATCCCTAAAGCTGCGTGTAGCATCTCATGGCGAATTGTATCAATTAGTTCTTTGCCCTTGAGGGTCTTATCAATCTCGATGAGTTTACGTCTGTGGGAATATAAACCATAGCATTCGTCATCGCCTAGATCCCTGAAGTTGATCCGCACACGAACGCCCGCCATAGTTACACTCTTAGGTACGTTATCCATCTACAAACTTGGTTAGGGCGCGGGCGTAAACACCAGCCAGTTTGCCTCGGTTATTGTTAATCATTGCCCACTCTTCAGCATTAGAACCGAAAAAGGGTTCGGCAATTACTGAATAGCAGTGCGTCTTCCTCAAGAAAGCTGACCCGCGCTGGCGGGGGCCGCGCGGTTTGATGCCGCGTGACTTCATATCGGGGTAGGCTTCTTCCATCTCATCCCGCAAAGCAGTGGCTAATCGTTTTCCACCACTACTCGTTGGCCAGTACAACCACTCATGCCCGTTAGCCGACGGGGAAGCCGAATTAAAGTGGAGTTCAATAGCCGCTGTGATGCCCTCGTCGCGCATCTTACGGGAGATGTAATTTATAGCTCCTGTATAGCTGCGCGCGGGGTAGCTATCATAAATAGCGTAGTCGCCGCCGCTGGCCCACCCGTGATTATTGCTTAGTGAATGTCCGATCCGGCGAACAAGGTCGCGGTTGAAGTCCCACTCCGACAGGACATATTCACCTGTAGTATAAGCCCCTTGATCGCCTAGCCGCGAATGCCCCACACATAATCCGATTTTCATTTTTTGCGTTTGGAAAGTAATCTGTAAAGAGAAGCCAGCCCGACGGTGATGCCGACAACAAGGGAGCCAACGCGCAGCCAGTATTCAAATTGCTCCTGCATACTGGTAATCAGACCCAACGTGGGAGCCGCCATACCTATCAAGGAGTCTATGATTCGGGGGTTGATCATTTCTCCCCAATGATTACGGCGCGACGATATGAATAGTCGCTGTGAAACTTGTGATTCTTCCGCCCAACTAGCGTCCCTTCCTTGAACTCATAGAGTTGACCCTCTTTAAGGGTCACTGTCGGGGGGTCATAGAGTGCGCTCGCGTTCGCGCTTGAGGCGTTTGGCAACTCGTTCCAACCGCAACTTGCTAGCGGGATCGCCATCAGCGGCCAGTGCATCAAGGCGATCTTCCAGACCGTCGATATACCTGTCTCGTTGCCACTTGATGTGTTCGACATATGCGTGGAGGGCTGCGGTTAAAAGGCGGAAGAAGGTCTTCACTTGCTCTTAGCCTTGCCCACATTAAGGGCGAGCCACGATACAACGGACGAAATTCGGTTGACCCATTTGTTGTCTGACTCGTTCGGGGTCATGGTTGCAATAAGTGAGGCAACAGCGATTACGCTGGCGACGATTTGCAGAATCTCTTCTTTGTTTTCTGTAATGTATTCGATCATTGAATTGGGAGGTTTACATCATGTTGCTGGTGTATGCACCCACACCAGAGGGGTCGAAAGATATCATGGGCTTTGCGGCTCCCCTGTGAGCATCGAGTTGCTCGTCAAGGATGGCGCGGCAGATGCCCCAATGGTAATTGGCGCGTTCAAGATCCGCACTATCTTCGGCGGTGTTGCCCAGCATGGCGTGTTTAATCGCATTAAGGCTGGAGACATATACAACATCCGTGCTACTCAACAGTTGCCTGAACTTACGCTTGAGCAACAGCCGTAGGGACATCGTCTTGGACTCGTTATTGGAAACCCGATACCGGCGATAACGGGTGATTTGATTGGCCTGTTGCAAATTGTTGGCGGCTACGAGCGAAGTCGAAGATCCTTCTTCTTCCCAAGTGAGCTTGACAGGAGTAGACAGTTCAGTCGTTCCAACGCGGATCTCACTGATGCTAGTTATATCGTCGGCAGTTGTCCGCAGATAAGGGTCTGACGATTCACTACCACAAGTAAATTTGCCCCCATCACCACTCGTAGTTGCGGAATCAGGGAGGGAGGTATTTGTGCCGTCAGAAAAAGTAACGTGGACAGTCCCCGAAGAAGGTAGAACTGTAGTTGGGTTAATCGGCTGTAACTTTAGCCTATATGTCTTCCCATCCACAGGCTCCTCGACAGTGGCTGAGTAGCCGTCGTCTACGATCCCCACTGCCTGCATGACATCCCCGTCATCGTCGCGCCCGAAAAGCCTGTGGTCATAGAACTGAGCTTTTACCGCTTGTGGGTATGAGTAGTCCGTTGTGCTGGAATCAGGGTCGAGCAAGGCAGATATAATAGATTCTGCGTTGTCGGGGATCGTGAATGTAGTCGCTGCGGTGCTGACTACATGCTCAAAAAGCAGGTCGCGCCACATCCCCATATTGTAAAGGCGGGGGAGGGCCAGATTCAGTTCTTTTCTGAATTGGGTGCTATTCGCTCCTCTGGAACCGCATACTTCCAGTAGGGCATCTTCCACGCCTTGAACGGTCAATGTGGCCATAATTCAAAGTATCAGATAGAAGGTTAAGGGTCAAGATTCGGGGGTTGCTAGTGGGTGTGATCCACGTCTTCGGTGTCATCGGCGGCATTTGCCTTAGCGTCCCAAGCATCCGCAGATGTGCCGTCCACCGCAATTGAATAGTCGCCGTTGGAGCCGCCCAAGGCGATACGGCTCCCCTCTTCGGCGTTAAGGTAGTATTTAATTGTCCCATCGGAACTCTCAAAAAGATTATTGTTACCCTTTGACAATAAAGATTTAACTGAGATGCCTCCATCGGTCGAAGAAGATTGGAGAAGGGTGCCCTCAGAGATTATGCCACTAAGATAGCTAATCGTGGGGATGGTAATAGGCCCGAACGTGTCTTGCGTGAATGTGGCGACCATTTCGTTATCATCGTTTTTTTCTACTGTAGCAGAGCCTAGAAAAATAACAGGGTGTGTCTCACCCCCCTCACCCAGCTTCTTTACGAGCTTAGACCCATCCGTGAATTTGTTGTACTCACGAGAACCTATAAATTTGGGGGCGCTAGTCGTAAAATCTATTTCTTCAATTACCAAATGGCCCACAGCCCCTACATCCCCACTCGCGGGGGAGGCTTTAGTGTTGGGGTCTTCACCTAAAGATTTTAGTTCAATCCAGAAGCCATAGCCTTCTTCCTTTCCGGTGGTCGATAGGCTGAGTGGTCCCTCGCCCGCGTCTAGATCCTGCGCGCGAAGAGGGACAGGATTGCCATCATTGTCAGATGTGGGGACCGCAAACCTATCACCAACCTGAGACCAAGAGGCATTACCATCGGCGGCGTCAAACGAACCTTCTTCCCCAGCTACCGCTGGGATTGTATTCATCAAGACCCCCTCAGTCAATGAAACGTGCCCATCTGGTTTTCCGTCGTCATCCACAGTCTGGTATAGCCTGAACTGCCCGCTAGTGGTAACAGGGGCATCCGACACCACCGTATATTCGCCAATGGGGAAATTAGGGTCTTGGTCCCACCCTATATCAATCCCCACAAATGGAGGGAGGGTGTCGTTGAAAAAATCATTAGCCATTAACCGATGGGGGAGGGGATTTGGGGGTTAATCGGTTCAGGTCTAAAGACTGTAACTTGGCGCGTGAGGTATCCTCCCCTAAAGGGGTTTACTTCAACTGTGGCAACAAAATTGGCAGGCCAGTCTGTTACGTTGGTGGCAGGGTATGTTACTTTAGAACCTCTATTCTGCCCCCATGTCGGGTCAGAGGTGCCTGTGTCACAAACTAGGGACATTTCTGGGTGCAACGTAGGGGGGATCTGCACTGAGAGATACGGGCTATTGTAAACAACTGGCAGCGGCTCCATCTTAAACGGGCGCTGGTGGCTGCTGTGAATGACCGGAGGTGCCAACGACCATTCTTCATGAATGATCGCACGAGTAGGCCCGCGATAGCCTTGTCTAGCAAACATGGGGCGCACGTAATTACGTTGGCCACCGCTCTTGTCCTTCCATGACATAATATGGATTCCCCCCGCCGTAACGAGGGTGCCGTCGGCATTTTTCGTCCCATCGTCCCCAAGCACAGCAGGCCATGAATATGTGATGTAGGTATGATAGAGACGTAGGCCCACCCCGCCGAACCTAGGGACAAGATCAACCTTGTCTTGAGGGACTACATCGGTGGATGTGACAAGGAACCAATCATCGCTGAGTTGCTTCGCCTCTGTCCGCACTCCTTTTTCTGAGACCCCCCACTTGGTGTTATCCAAGATGT
>Ga0208299_1003173_pt1 | contig 10482 bp, 11 predicted proteins | sample 15_taG_FD_184089 | JGI IMG/M metagenome (GOLD analysis project Ga0208299, IMG submission 184089) | Marine viral communities from the Subarctic Pacific Ocean - 15_ETSP_OMZ_AT15312 metaG (SPAdes) (version 2) | ecosystem: Environmental > Aquatic > Marine > Oceanic | place: Pacific Ocean | collected...
TCTCATCAGGAGCAGACATTTTATTCATTACAATTCTACCATTTGCCATATAACAATCACCTTTTGGCATTAGAATACATCTCCTGCCAATGCATCAGATATTGCTTTTTTGATACCTTTATTTTTAACATCAACAATACCATCCATGTCGGCTTTCCATACTTCTTTCTTCTTTCCATCGTGAAATAATGCAAGTGATGGATAATTTCTTAACCTAAGTTTCTTGACTACTTTCTTAGCATCACCTGAAACTACAGTTATAATAACACATCCCTCGAATCCTTTTATACCATCAAACAATTTTGGATCAAGATTTTTCATTTGATATTTTGCTGTAAACTTAACAAGAACAAATCCTTTTGCTATTTTTGATTTGAAATTATCATCATTGATAACTTCTACTTTCTTAGCTGGTGTTCGTTGAGGTCTTGTCTGTCCTGTCAAAGTATCTGTACATAAAAGAACTGTAAGTCCGATTACACATAAAATTCTAAATGCCCATTTAATTATTTGTATTCTATTCATAACTATTTATCCTTCTTGTTAGCCAATTTTATTCTCAAGTCGGTTACTGTTTTTTCAAGTTCTTCAATTGCTTCTTCATATTCATCTAATTTATCATATACTTCATCCATATCTTCTTGTAGTGTTCCAACTTGGTCTTTATATTGTTCATACGACCTTGGCCAATTATATCCCTCTGGTCTTGATGGATATTCTTGAGAATATATGTTACCAATCTTAGGTAATTCTTTTGCTTCTTGTATGTCTGCCTGTAATGCATACCACATACCAACTAAAGATGAGATACCAACTGCTGCTGCAATTATTGTTTTAAGGTCTAACTTAAATTTTGTTTTCATCAGTGCATCTTCACTAATATCTATTGGTTGTGCTGTTGGTTTTGGTGTAGCTGGTTTATGTGCAACTGGTTTTGGTTTTGCTTTTGTTTTACTTTTTAAAATTTGTTGTGATAATACTAAATCCCTTTTTCCTTTTTCTACTACTTCCTGTGCTTTAGAGGCTTGTTGCATCATAACATCTGTAATATCATCAACGGTTATGTATCCTAACTCAACTAAAATCTCACCTAACTTTCTATCATCACCTGCTTGTTGCATGGCAATAGCTTTATTAAGTTGTCTTTTAGTTAAAACATCTCCATGTAATAACAATTCACCTAACTTTGTTCCATTCATTGCCATTATTCATTCTCTTTAAATCGTACCTCGAACACATCGTGGTCATCAGTACCTTTATATTCTATTTGTGTTATGTCTGCCTCACCACCAAAGTGTTTAGCTATTCCTTTTAATGTTCCTATTGCTAATGGTGCCAAACCTTCTCTTGGTGATTTGTAATGAATCTTAAAATGATTCTCATCAAGTTCTTCTATATCAAATGAAGGTGGTTGTAAACTTGGTAACATTTGAGAAATTCTTACATGCATCTCATCTAATCCAGAAACAAAACTCTTAAAGTCATTACCAAACGCATTGAAATAATCTCCATATCCTTTTGGTGCAACATCTGTTGCCCAATAAACACCGAACATTTCTAACACATCTGATGCTGGAAGTCCTAATGTTTCTGAAGTGGCTCCTACTAATGAGAATGTTACTCCATCATCGTATGCCTCTAAATCCTCATAAACATCTTCATCTATTCCAGATGCTACAAGAACTTGTTCCCAAACTTCTTCTCCAGCTTCACGTGTAACTAAAGTTCTTATTGCTTTATTTATCATACCATACATTACTTCTATCTCCCACCATAATTATAATAAGGCGATTCTTCCGAATCTGTTTCTATTTTTAAATTTTTAAATTCTATTATACCTGTCATATTATCATCTATATATGGATTGTAAAATGTTCCTTCACCTTCACCACTTATTATCCAAGTATCTCCACTTTCACGTATCTTATCTATACGAGCCATACCACCAACTGCTACATCTGAGTTACCAATGATTTCCATTCTCACCCATTTGCTTGATGCGCCGTGAATACATTTTCTAGCACATGCTGGACATTGAGCTGGCCATAGATATTCACCTTCATCTATCGGTAATCCATTTGATGCATCACCTTCCCAATCTGTAAATACTACTGCATAGTGTTCTTTAGTTAATTCTACTCTACCAGGATCTTTTTGAAAGTGAATGACTAATATCTTTTTAGTATATGTAGTGCTATCTCCATCATTAAAATATTCAACTTCTTCACCATAAGTTGTTATTTTTTCATAATTTGCTTCTACGTCTACCTCTTCACCATTCAACCACAATTTCATTGAAGTTTCCTCTTCAACTATATTATCTTCACAACTAAATATGAATAATAAGGATAAAACCAATAAAATTTTCTTAAACATTTTTATCTCCTTATTTTTTATGTTTCATTTCATTCCTACCCTAATTTAATAAGTCCTGCATGCCCTCTACGGATTACTAGCTTCTAATGTTTTTTCTACGTCCTCAATAGTTGCACCAAGAGCTGCATCATACGCTGTCAAAATTGCGTACATCTTTGAGTTTTGTGTGGTATGTATCATTGAATAAACATTGTCTTCAATACTTTGTGTTAAGATATTAACAACCTGTTGGTGCCAAAGATTAAAGTTTCGGATAAATTCTTCTGGAATACCAGCTCGTTGTGCGTCTGCTATATAATTAGATACAGTCTCATTTAAATTTTTAGTCACGACTGAATTTAACCGAGCATCTGTCATCATATTAAAATCATTGTTTTCTACAAGTTCTTCTAATGCTTCTTGAAATGCTACAAATTTAATTGTTAAAAATTCTCTAGCATTGTCTGAAACTTGTAACCCCGGAATAATCAAATCAACCCACGTATCAGCATGAGTAAATAAAGAATGATTTAAGAGAACAGATGTATCAATGATACCTGCCTCCATTTTTCTTTTTTCCATCCACTCTTGAGTTAAGATTACTCCCATAGGTGATAGACCCGTTATAAAGGCTACTATAATAGTAGCCATACTTTTATTTATAGCCATTTTATTCTCCTAATTTTTTATGTTTCATTTCATTCCTACCCTGGTTTTTTAAGTCCAAGGCGTTGCATCAATGTCCTATTCTCTTCTTCTAAATGTTTCAATTGTTCTTCTTTCAATTCAACGTGAGTTTCTAATTCTTCTAAATGCTCCTTCTCCATCTCAGCCATTTTCCCATTTAATATAGTTACCTCTGTGTGTAAATCTTGAACAGTTCTCTGCATTTCTGTCATACCCATTTGAATCTGATACCAACCACCTACTACAAGACCAACCATAGCTACAACTTTAACAAGAAAACTTACACTAATCGTTAAATTAAGGCTATCATTAATTGCTTTACCTGACATCTTACAATCCAAATCCTACAAATTGATAATTCAAACCAACTTTAATATCGTATGCTGGTCTATCCCAATAATTCAAATATTTTCCTTCTATAAAAACACCTAAATTATCTTGTAATTTAAATCCTATAATTGCTCCATAATCATAATCGTACCAAACGCCAGTTCCTTTATCTTCAAATACAAACTCTTCAGGTTCTTTTCCATCTTCTTCGTGTTCTTTCCAAGCAACTGCGTTATGATAAGAATATTTATCCATTCCATAATGATATGGAAATAAACTTCCCCAAACATGCATCCACCAATTATCTGTATATTGATACCAATCTAATCCAAGTGATACTGATAATTCTCTTTGATTTCCTAATGCTTTAGTTTGTTTATCAAACCAAGTTTCTAATAATGATGGAAAATGATATTGATAAAATTCTCTATCAGTCATTGCCATTAGATTTCCATCTCTGTCAAACCATCTCCAATCGTGTCCTACATATCCTACATATTCACCCGTTGCATTATCATAAATTGCTATTCCACCATCTCCAATTCCATCTCCGTCTATATCACCTGAGTATCTTTTATCATCTACACCAAACTCATCTTCTGCAAAATCCCACCAAGAACCTGTGTACCAAGATGAATCTATAATGGTTGGTGCGAACCCATAAACTGGATGTGACCTGCCACTTAAACCAAATGAAATATTAAAACTACCATTATCGGTTATAAATTCTTTTCTTAATCTTAAATCTGCCTGACCATACTTTAAATCTTCCATCTCCATATCTTGATATTTATATTTCATTATAAACCAATCACCAAGATATCTGATAAAATATTCCTGACTTTTCATCTCCATATCCCACCTACGATTTTCAGAATACTTTATGAGATACTCAAATCCTTTTACTCTACCAACTGTTGCGGCTTCATTAGCATTTACTTGACCTTTACCTTTATACCAATCTCCACCAACTCCAGCGTTCTTTACACCTCGTTTTGGTTCATATGGAAATCTTGCAATCTTTCTTATACCAAAAGATATATCATAATCAGGTTTTAAATCTCTTTCATCTCTCTGAATTGTAATTTCACCACTTTGCCAGTTTTCATTACCATCTTCATCAAGCATTGATAATCTATATCTATCATCTTGATATATAGGTGAGGATAAATTAAATCCTGCGTATATGGTGGAATATTTGAAGAAGTTAGTAAACACTCCTTCTATTTGACTAAATAGAGTTGTTGATAGTAAAAATAATCCTATCAATAAATTTTTCATTATATTTTCTCCAAAATAATTAAATTCTTATAACTATAAATATTAAATCTTATACTAATTTGTATCAAATCTCACAACAAAAGTTAATGCTAACTCTTTTTCGTTCTTAATTGGTTTTGCTACCTTACCTATAGCTAACAATTCTCGTTCATCGTTATATAACCCTATAGTAGTAACATAGGTTGCAAAATCTGAATGTGTTGCGACACCTAATAGTTCTGTTCCAATATCATATCCATTAGTGTTATAAGAACTAGTAGAATACCCAATTGAAGTATATGGAAAGCTGTCATATATAGTATTTGTATATCGTGTTGATTTAAATGGACCCATTGCAAAACTACTACTATAACCCACTTTTAAACTTTTATTTGTAGTATGTTGATATTCGTGTTCATCTACAGGACAAACATACTCTCTTTCATAAATCGTCTGAGTAGAATTAAACTTTAATGTAAACCCATCAGTACCAGTTTTGGTACCTACATCAGTATAAGAACCTGTGGCTGTTATTACAACAAGACCATCATTATAAAATATATTACCTACAACACTACCACTATAATTTGCATTTGGTGTTCTAGAAGCATAGCTTGAAGAATAATCAACATCATAAATATTACCATAACCATCATCTTCTAAAATAAAAGTAGAGTCTGTACTGTCGTCTGTAAGTCTAAATGAAGATGGTTGTATACACTCTCCATAAAATTTTTGAGGTATAGATATAACTGTTCCTGTACTGTGTAATTGTCTTGTATATGGTCTTCTTAATGGTAAAGTTGTATTGTCTAATTCATCAGTTGAAATATACTCTATAACTGCATTTGAACTTGTTGGAACTCCATTAAAATAATCTATATAACCACGCATGCTAGTTATATCTTTATAGTATAACTGATTTATATTATGATATGTTGGAACTTTATAAAAAACGCTTGCCGATATTGTTTTAGAATCTGCATCACTAGTACTAAAATCATAAAGATTTGAATCTGAACCTTTGACTATAGGTATGGTATACAAGCCACTACCACTATCTGCTTCAGTAAACGTAAAAGTTTTATGAGTCTTAAACGATGATATTAAAACATTATCGGGTTCAATGTTTTTATAAATAGGCATATATGAACCCCGTTAGAAATCTAGTTTTACTTTTATTAAGGCTTCCCTAGATTTTGATTTTAAGATTGGTTTACTTAATTTTGCTATTGCTAATAGTTCATTAGTTTCACTATACAATCCTACCGTTGTTATATAAGTTTTTGGGTCTGAACGTAATCCTGGTATTATTAATCGAGTACCTGCTGCAGACTGTGTATAATATGTTTCATTAGTTGATCTATTAAATTGACCTGCTGTGGCTCTAACAAAGTAATGTCGTGAAGTTATTTCTTCTTGTCTTTTTGCTTGAAAATACGCACCTGTCTTTATAGTATTATATAATGCTCTATCATTTCTATCATCAGTATTTGAATTAGTTGATGTAGAAAGACTTAAAGGGGCTCGTGCTAATTTAACTGGATTTAATAACATAACACCCAAGGACGGATAAAATGTTCCATAAGAACCGTATGTTGAAGATTCATCTGATGCTGCTGTATTAATAGTAGTTCCTCCCGATAATGTACCACTAACAATGTTATACTCTGGAGCAAAGTTTCTCTGATTAGTAGTAGCTCCTGTGGAAGAATCATCAATTAACTTTATTTTACCACCGCCAGACTGTAAATGTAATTCCCAACCACCTGGTTCCATCTTCTCTCTAATGCGAGCTCGATTAAAAACAATTGCATAAACTTGATCTATATCAGATTTACCACCAAATGTAAATCTACTCGTATTGGGGGGATTAATTAAATTATTAATCTGACCATATACTGCTGCAGTAGTTCTATCACCAGTAGCACCTTTTGTTCCTAATGACCCACTACCACCTACATGACCATATGCTACGCCAAATTGAACTGATGCGGATACGTTTGTAGCTGGGTTATACCTATAAAGGTCAATACTATAATCACCAGTATTTGAATATTGTGTAGATGATGTAAAAAATGTTGTTATACTAGATACGCCATCTTGAAATAATCCTGACGTAACAATAGCAACATCTTGTATTCTACTATCTGCATCTAATTGTTTATAAAAAGCCATAATAATTTATCTCCTATGTATATAAATATATTCTCATTAAATTTTTAAAAATTAAGTGGAATCGGCTACTTTAGCCCGCTTTATTATGAACCAAATATCCTTCAGCGAAATAATTATGAGTTCCATCAACTTCAAAATTATATACTGTTACTGATTCGTCACTTAATTCAATTGTCTCAATCGTATGTTCTAATCCATCCACATGAAGTATTTTATCACCGATTGACAAATCTCCTGCTTCTATCCAATCACCATCAGAATAGAATGGGTGGACTGAAGTAGTTTTAATATTTCCATTTAAAATCATATAATATCTATCACTATGAGCAAATGTTTCAGTTACTTTAGAATTAACAACTGAACTTGTTCCTACATCAAATGATTTTACCATATCACCAACTTCTATATCTTCAATATACTTTATACCGTTTGGTAATTGAATTTTTGTTCCTGCGATGAAACATCCTGGATCACCTTCGTCATCATAACTTTCATCACCATATTCTGGTCCATACCCATCTCCTGTCCCACCTATTGTAGTATTAACTGTTATGCTAATTCTAGCCGTTAAACCAGAATTCACTCCTTCTACCGTTAAAATAGCTGTAGCTTTGGGGGATGGTGCGCCAAAAACTTGAGCAATTATAGTAGCTGATTTTCCTGTGATTTTAGTAGCTGAATTTACACTTTTAAATCTAATTATATGTCTATTTTCAATTATAAAATCATAATCTTCAGCTGGTGCGCCTACTGTTTCTGGTGTAATAGTAATTGGGGTATTAGCATCAACATTTGGATAAGTTAAATCAGCAACTTTTAATGATGCTCCCCCTACTGACTCATTAACAAGATAACTCATAAATCCGGTTCTATTAGGTATTGCTTCCATTAAATTCATATTTTCTATAACTGTACCATAAGAATCAGTACCATTAGGGTGAGTTATATCATATAAATTATAATCAATTTCCTCATCACTAAGAGCAAATTTAGTAATTTTAAATGCTCCTTGTGAAAGTCTTTGTCTTCCCTTTTTAGTTAAAATTGCGTCTACGGTTATTGTTGTATTGTCTAAAAATCCCATTTTTTTACTCCATTTAATAAAATTTTGGATGTGTTACATCTGTAGTAACTGGTTTTGGTTTAATATTTACATCACTATTTGGTAATACTGTTATACTTATCACTTTAGTTACTTCTGAACTAATACCATGTATAGTTACAGTAGTGGTTGATCCTGGATTTATACTTCTTGATTTAACAGTAATGCCTGCAGCTACCCACGAATTTACTTTATTACTTATAAGTTCATCTGATGATTCCCAGTCTTCGTCAGTAGTTTTCTTATATTTATTAAATCTAACCACATTAGTATTTTCAATCGTAAAAATGTATTCTTCTATATCTTTAAATACTCCTAATGTTTTTGGTTGAATAGCTATTTCTACTCCCCAATCCACTCCAGAATAATTAAGTCTTGATAATATTATATCTGAAGTTTCTTGAGGTTTCCCTTCAGAATTTAACTCGTCCACTAAATAACTATCAAGTTTTGACCTATTTGGACTAGCTTCTAATATTGTTGTATTATCTAATATTACTCCAAATGAATTAGTACCACTGGCATGTTTTCTATCATGTAAAGTATAATCTATTTCTTCGTCACTTAATGCAAATTTAGTTATATCTACTGAACCTTTAGTAGATAATAATTCTCTACCACGTGTTGTCAAAATAGCATTTACAGTTAACGTAGAACTATCTAATAAACCCATTTTCAATATCTCCACAGATTTTCATATCATAATATAACTTTACTGTTAATAAATATATATGTTTCAAATTTTTACACATTTTATTAATTATCCAAAATTTCTAAATTAGTATCTGGACTATCATATGGGACTGCAACTGTCGGTGATGATATTCTAATAATAATTGGTAAATCTCCATTTAATGTTGTAGCTGCTGTATTTTTTACACCCTCAAAAAAGCTTCTATTCCATGCTAATACTTTATCATATTCAGGGTCTAAATCTGTTGCATGTAACGATTTTGAAGTATAAAAATTTATAGTTGGATCAGCTGTATATCTTGAACTTCTATCAAAATCAGCAGAACTTGTATAGAAAAATTTATATACTTTATTATGCTCTGACAATTTTTGTGCCGTGGCCATTGCACCAGTTGGTTCGCTAAATACATAATTAGGACCACCATATTTAGCAGACCCACTTATATATAAATTTCTATCTTCATAATTATCATTTGTAGCGAATCTATATAAGGACGGTTCTTGAAAAAATCGTTCTGTTAAGTTTGCAGTATAATTTGGATATTCAGTTTCAACCATAACAAGTGAACGACTATCTTCGTGTTCCAAATGTGTTTCAAGTGTTGTGATATTAATAGTATCTTCATAATATGGTTGAGTTAAAGTAGGATGATTTCTTTGAACTGGAGATTTTGGTCTTTCAAAAAGATTTCCCTCAATTAATGTTCCCATATGAGTTTTTGCTCTTGCAGGAATTAATTTTTTTAATTGTTTAAATATATTTTGATCATAATATTTTATAACACGCATATAATCCCAGAAATTAGCGCTACCTGAACCGAATGAGTACTTTTTAAAATATTCATTTGAAATGTCACGTAATTCTCTATATTCAGGTTCAAAGTTATCACGTGGGTCACCTATATATTGATTAAAATCAAGATTAGCGAATGAAGAAACTATATCTTCATTTACAACATCAACTGGTGAAAAATAAATACCAAGTTTTGGTGAATCAATGGGTGAAAAGTCATTAGAACTAACATCCCACCTATCAGTTTTACTTAATGTCGCTCCACTACCACTTAAACTATTATCTTCTAATCTTATTTTACTTGAAAGTCTACGATTTGGTCCAAAATTAGGTACCATAGTTTTTGTTTTATCAACAACTGATTGAAAAAAGTTATTTCCGCCGAACCCACGAGCACTACCACTTTGTGTATAAGTTTGGTTTGAACTAACATCACGAATTCTATCTCCATCTGATAAAGTTGTGTTATCGTCAAATGAAAACCTCCGTACTAAATTATAGTACGATGAAGATGGAGTATTACCAATAAATGATTTTGGATTTGAAACATGATTGTCAAATTTACTTTCTTGTAATGGTTCAGTCCATAATCTAAATTCCATCATTGAACCACTTAATTTTGCTGCACTAAAAGGAGTTGTAGAATTACCACCAATAAATAAATCACCATTACCAGTCCAAGAAGCGTTATATGATTGTGAAGCAGAACTTGATATAATAAGATTCGTTTTACTAGAATGTAATATTCTATCTAACCCAGCATCGTATTTTTTAACATATAAACTATAATCTACCGGGTCAATGATAGCATCTGTATTGGTCTCATGTTTCCGTAACGACGTGTCATCCCATAAAATAGTTGAACCTTTTTTGAGGTTATTAAATCTAATTGCAATATCTGTAGTGTTTGGGAATTTTATAGTTTTACTTACTTTTAGTTGTTTCCATTCTGTTTCATTTAAACCAATAAGTTCAGAAGATTTATATCCTCCATCTCCATTAGGACCCATATCACGTTCATTATTCCAATTTGTAATATCACCATGTTTATTTAACTCAAATATATCAATCTCACCTACAGAAT
>Ga0208299_1003174_pt1 | contig 10480 bp, 4 predicted proteins | sample 15_taG_FD_184089 | JGI IMG/M metagenome (GOLD analysis project Ga0208299, IMG submission 184089) | Marine viral communities from the Subarctic Pacific Ocean - 15_ETSP_OMZ_AT15312 metaG (SPAdes) (version 2) | ecosystem: Environmental > Aquatic > Marine > Oceanic | place: Pacific Ocean | collected...
TACTCCTGAGAATACAATGCCCACCGGAGATACAGGATATTATCCTATGATGGATAGTGGAGGTCTAGGTAGCAGACATCAAGCTGTAATGGTAGAACCCGGTGAAACTATTATACCTAAAACACAAAATATGGTTAATGGCGGGGCAGGTGGAAGAGAGATAACTATAAATATAGCTGGAGATGTATTTGATGGAGATAACTTTTCTGAAAAAGTGGCAGAAGCTTTACCCGAAGCTTTGCGTAAACAAAATGACGTGGGAGGAATATTCTAATGGCAAAAGGAACAACAACATTAAGAGATGCGCTGACAGATTATAGAACACAAAAATCAGCGTCATTAAAATTAGATGGTAATTATTTTTATAGAAGGAGTGTACCGACAGCAAGTGCTAATATGTACGGTACTTTCCCTGATTTATATGATAATTCAGATGATATACACATAATCCGAGGAGGACAAAAAAATAGAGCATCGCAATTCGATGCCACAGTATCAACAAGACCTACGTTTGGTGCTGGTGAATTATCAGGATTATATTTTCGCGCTAAGATAAATGCAATAGATAGAACAGATGGCCCATTAACTACAGCAGGATTAAAAGCGTTTTTATTAAGTTCAATAATAAGAGCTGAGGGAGGAACCACAGATGGAACTTCTTTAATTGCTAATGAATTTGTAACAGCCTTTTCTGCTAATTTACCAACAGAACCCAATGATTATTATGCAGAGTTATTTGATGGAGTAGGAGAAGATGTTGAAACAGAAGTAGAACAAGGTACATTAGTCGTAAAGAGAACTCCTTATATTACCTTAAGTGATGCTTATAAGTATGGTAGATTTACAGGTAAAAAAGCTAGTTGGGGAGCTATCTATACATTATCGAAGACTAAATTTAGAGGACGTTGGTGTACTAAACATGCTACATTAGGATGGATATGTAAAGTTCGTCAAATTAGAAATAGAGGAAGAGACAGGTGGGAAACTGTAAAAGAGAAAAAATTACTACTTCGTAGGAATAGAGAAAGATTTTACGATTTACGTAAGAACGGAAAATTAAAGTTTATGGAAGCTAAAGATTATCCACAACAAAGTAATCCTTATCAGAGAACATTAGCAAATCAAATAAATTCAAATAATAGTAGTATGATGTTTGTTAAACAGGCTAAGACTTTTTCTGAGTTAAGTTCTACAGGAGGAGTAAAAGAGATTGCTTGGGGTAAAATAGCTTTTTCAAGTGAAAATTCATATGAAGGAGGTCAATCTGTAAAGATGCATGCGTTCTGGCCAGCAAAAACTCAGAAGGGTAGCAACGATGAATATGCTTTTAGGAAGACAAATATTTTTTATCCCGCAGATACATCTAGTAAACACACCCAACAGAGGCAGGAATGTTATATGGTAAAGAGACTACCAATACCAAAATTATTTCAAAATCAGGCAGACCCTTCAGGTGCTACAACAGTAGGACATAATATTAAACTTAGAATGAACATAAAACAATTAGCCCCTTGTGAGTCAAAACATTATAATAGGACCACTACTACAGACAGTATAGATACAGGGGGTTGGGGCGACAGTACATCTAAAACTAACGCTTTTATCAGCAAAAATGATGCAGGTTCATCAGTCACCCAGAGAGCAATGGAACGTGTTTTTACTAGAGGTCTAGCTGTATGTTTCAGTGAAATTCCACCGGGATATAGTGATGTTAATACTGCTGATTCACCTGATGATACTTTTTATAGTTTTATGAAGAAACAGCACCCTAGTATGGAAACTGAATTTGACGCGGAATATGCTGAAGACACCAGCGCAAAAGATTTTTATGGGGTAATGATAACTCAAGAAAGAGGTAAATACTTTGCACAAAGTTTAGGAAAGCACTCTAGTCAAAGTAAGATGTTGTGGCAAGCAGACCCATATACACACAAGATAGGTAGGGCAGATATAGATATATCTGATTATGCAGATTTGGATAATTCTACTGAAATAGACATGGGTGACAGGTGGTTGGATTATAATTTTATTGTAGATACAACTAGTGGAGTTATGGAATTAATTATTGCTGCTTCAGAATCTGAAAACGAGACAGGAGCAGAAAAGAGAATTCCTATTTATAATTCTTCGGGAGCAACGACTGCTGTTCAAGGTACTTTTCCAAAATATATGAGCATATGGCTGCTTAATTATCCCAACCCGAATTCAGGGATGACTTCTTCGAAATCTACAGCGTTTGGTGGACTTGGATTGTCAATGAATAATTTTGCTGATACAGGATTAGTAGTAGCTTCTAAAGTTAGAATAGCTGACCCCGCAGACGATACTACAAACCCAGAAACCGTGGGTATCACAGGAGGTTCTATGCCTGATTTTACAGTTTCTGCTCGAAATACAGGAGATTCTACTGGTACTAATGAGTTATACTGGAATCTTTTGGCAGGTAGTCAAGTTTATCTAGGTAGCGCATGGGGGACTGTAACATATGGAGAGTTAAGAAGTAGTATACAGAGTACTGGTGAAGCTAAGTATGGAAGTATTTATTTTGGAACTAATAGCGCACGTACAATCAACCCCGGTCAACCTATTCTTGTAAATAACGCTGTTCCTATTGATGGAAATCCAGCTAGCAATGAAGATATGGAAAGTATTGTATATGTAGATGCTATTAAGTTATATAATTTTAACTTGTCTATGAATAATGCTACTGTATCTCAGTATAACACTACTCCGGGTAGTTTAAAGATACCAACACCAGCTACTACCTATGCACCGAGCTATGCAAATATAGAAGCTTGGGATGGTGCAGAAGCTACAGGTCCTAAGACCCGTGAGAAATGGTCTTATTGGTCATTAGGTTTTGATAGTGCAGATGATATAGAAGGAGCTAAGAAATGGTTTTTATTAAATAATATGAAGACTTCTAATGCAAAAATGAATAATACTCCAATATTCTGCGCCGACGGAGGTTTTGGGTATCACACTAACAGCTATATAAGAGTAGGTTATTCAGACAACACTACGGTTTTAGGAGGACACACTGGTTTGAGCCATTTTGGTAATAATAGTGCCAACCCTAGCACTGCTCAAATGGGATTAGTGGTAGGTGGACAAGGTACTGGTACAGTAACCGAACAATTCTTTGTTCATTCAGAGTCTACAGGAGCTGGAGCTGAATCTGATTTTATTAATGGCTTTTCTAGGAAAGGACATTTTGCTGTTAATTTTAATGAAGTTAGTGGTAGAGCTATAGCTAAAAGAGAAAGTCCATATGCAGCTGCAAGGGTTACTAAAATCCATTCTGCATTAGAAGGTACTTTTGAAGTAGATAATATGGAAATTTTTAAGTTAGACCCCGATACAGAATATGTTATGTATAGAGAAGGTGCAGCTGTTGACTTTTCTTCTTCTGCTACATGGAGGTCTGGTTTAAAGGTATTAAGTACTGATGAAGGTGAAATTAGAGTTAATAAAAATTTAGATAAAGCAGATGATGATAGTACTAAACTTTTATGTAATACTCATATAGGCAACGTTTGGATTTCTCCACAAAAATATTGGCTTAATATTGCATTTTTAAATAAATCAGAATCTGGTGACGAAGGTAAACTTCCTGAAAGGTCTTGGGATTCTATAATAGGAGTAACAGGAACGGGTAGCTCAAAAGGCGCAACATATAATGAATATATGTTTTCAGACATGTCTCCTTGGGTAAATATATTTGCAAGAAACTTGGAACCATTTGATGAATTAGATGATAACGATGTTATTAATAATGTAGATTATGGTTTTGGAAAATACGACGATGAAACGGAAACAGGAGGTTATGCTGGAAAGGTTGTTTTTGACTATACTACTAATTCTTCAATGCTTTCACCTCATCAAACATTAGATATTTCAGGAATAGTAGATGCTTTAAAACCTGAACTAGGAGATACATTACCTATATTACTTACAACTTTATCTCCAGAAGATACTAATGTAATTTCAGTTCATGCTGAGGAAAGTAGTAATGAATATGATAAACCATATTTACTTACTGAATTCTACGATGAATTACCAACTATATCAGATTTTGCCGTTCTACCTTATGAAGATAATCCTTTCCTACCTCATTATACATGGTCATGTGACGCAGACGATGCTTGGTATGGTTTCTTACATATAGATTCTGCTAGTATTGAACACCAATATCATAATGCTGTTATACATGTACCACTTAATGAAGAAGATACTTCCTATCCTTCTCATGCAAAGGGTATGCCCGCATCACTTCCTACTGAAGAAATACAAGGACTAACAAACACTGTGTCTGGAGCTTTACGTGATATTGAAGGATTAGCAGGTTATTGTTGGAGATTTGACGGTAATGATGATTATATAGAAATAAATAATAGTCCTAGTATTGACCCTACAGCAGATTGTACTAAGGAAATGACTGTAGTAGTACATATAATTCCAGATAGTGCATCAGACCAAAGAGTTGTAGTATCGCAATATAGTAGAGACGATAGAGAAAAATTCAGAATATTATTAAATTCTTCAAATCAAGTAGAAGCACGTGTGAATTTTGATGGAGGTAGTAATTATGTAGAATTAAGGAGTACTTCCATTATACCCACTGATGGAGAAACTCCTACCTGTATTATACTTACAGCAGACACAGAAATATCATCTGGAAACTGTAAATTATTCTTAAATGGTAAGTTAGAAGATATATCAGGACAAACCACTTCTTCAGGTTCTACCAATAATTGGAAGCAGGGAAATACAATTAATGGTGGTAGTGCTGAAATATATATAGGAAATAGTGCATCTAGTGGTACTAACGGTTTTGATGGAAAGATAGAAGAACTAGTAATATATAAGAAATGTATTTATCCATTTTCTGGAAAAGATACAGATAAGGTTGTTACAAAACCCTTTGTGGAAATTGATAGTACTAGTAGTACTAATTCTTTATCACAGATGGGTAAGATATTTATAAAAGATTATCACAATATACGTGGTAAGACGGTTACACAGGTAGCGACTGCCCCTGCTGTAGCATTTAGAAAGGCAGCATTTAATTTGGATAATTCATGACCGAAGTAATAAGAGTATATACTACAGAAGAATATGCAAAAGCAGAGAATTCATCTTACGATATAGCATCAGCAACAGTTAACTCAGACGGAGGAACTATTCACAATTCAGATAATGCTATACCTTATTTTACTTATAATAAATATTATTATAGGATAGACTCTAATGAGCCTGTAAGTGAATTTCATATAGATTGGGATGACGGGGAAGATAATTCACCAGAGAAAAGAAACATACAAATAATTAAAAAAGAAAGCCCTTCTTTTTATACAGTTACAGAACATGTTTATACAGAGGCTAAACCCTTTTGGCCTTTAATTAGAGTAAAAAGTCCTGATGGTTATTTATCTAAATGGTATACCAATAATTCTACTAATAATGATTTTTCTAGTTTAGAGAATGAAACATTATTAGCTGGTAATACTGGTACTTCTATGGTACAGGTAGAGAAGGACGGAAAAGATAAGATACCCCATTTTATACCTTCAAGGAGTGCACCGATTGGTGTATTAAAATCAGACCGTAAAAGAATTTTTGCAGGTATTGATAATAAGCGAATAGATGCTTATACTACTACACAATATCCCTTATTATATGCTTATACTGACTCAAGTGAATCTTTAGGTACTGATGCTTTAATTAAGTTAACAGTACAAGGACGCATAGAAAGAGAAACTAGAGAATATACTTTACATGGAGAAGATATAGCTACTGCTGATACTAGTATAGATAATTCTACAACAGGAGGTTCTCCAGCAGGTATTGAATCGGAATTAGCTACCAAAGCTGTTCCATTCGGAAATTATAGAAATGGTAGTAATGCTTATGAACAGACTTCATTTATTTTTAAAACTGCTGATGGTACTGCTGCTAATGGTGATAGGACAGATTTAAATGCTGATTATATTATTATATGGAATGGTAATTTACCTTATTTAATTTATTTTGATGTTTCAGGAAGTGAAACTACACCTCCAACAGTAACAGTACCCGGTGGTGGTTCTTTCGCAGACACTTTAAGAGTCAGACTTGATAATAGTGCATTATCTGATGTTAATGATGAATTTAGTGGAGGAACAGAAACCCAAACTAATACAGGATTTGCTACTAAATTATATAGAACAGCGGAGGTGGGTTCAGTTTCCATAGCGGAACATACTTTTGATACAGCTTTTACTGTTACAAACCCTAGTCCCGGTATGGTTAACTTTGAAGCAACTACTTATGAGAACCAACCTGACCCAACAGTTTCAGATAATACCCATATAGGAGATGCTGGTGGTGCACCTTCACCTACTTCTGCTGATTATGTAACAGTTCAGGGACAGAGTATCGTCAATCTTACTGATTGTGCTGGTTCTATATTAAAAGCAGAATTATTAAATGTAGGAAAAATAAGTGATACAGAGAGAATACATATTAAAACCTTTGATGCCACAAGAGCAGCGTTAAATACATTTATTGATGTAGATGCTGATGAGACAGTATGTATACTATCTAACGGTAATCCAATAGTTGAGTTGAATGATTCAAGACATCAATTTACAGTAAATGCTTCTGAAAGTTTTACTAGGGAATCTAATATTGATATATCTTCATATTATTATGATTTGGATACTTTAGATAATACGACAATACAATCTCAGGCTACTGTTTCTAGTTCTTTAGGTAATATAGCTGATGAATTTCATGCTGATTTGGCAAAACCTATATCTACTAGTACATCTCACACTCTTTCATATACCCATGATACTTCAGGCTATTTACAAGATAGTTATAATAGATTTTTAGATTTCCATAGATTAATTAGGGTTCAAGTAGCAGACGACCACACTATAGTTACAGGCTCAGGAGATGTTTCAAATAGAAGGTCTTTTGTAGAACATTATGATGATGACCAATATGCAAGTACTACATCTAGCCCTGTTGGTGCTAATAGAATTCCTGCATCAATGGAATCAAGAGGATATATGGCTCTTTCTAATTCACAACAAGTGATAGATTTTGACGAACCAGTAAGACATACTATTTGGAGAGAACTTGCAGATACTTCAAGAACTAATGGTATTATGATAGGAGGTTATGACGGTGGTAGTCATGGAGAAGATAAATTTGATATACGTATTGGAGCAGACGTTGCACAATCCGCAGGAGCTTCGTCGAATATTCCACATAATTGGTTGTTCTTATGTAAATCAGAGTTGTTTGATAGAGTATATTTTAGAACAGATAATACATATGCAATAGGAGATACACCAACAGATATAGATATTACAGCTTATTATTCACATACAGATGGTTGGAAACCATTAAAGATTGTAGATAACACACAAAGGTTAAAGACTTCAGGAAGTATAGAATTTGTGGTACCTAATGATTGGGAAAAGACCACTTCACAAGGTATAACTAGAAGTGACCCTGATGGTACAGAAATTTTAAATTCAGGAAGATGGGGAGGACCAGTAGATGCAGTTTCTAATGAAACTACTAATGGACTAACAGGTGGTGCTGCAAGGACTGGACATGACCCTGATACAATATGGGATTTTCCAGCTTATGGTATATTAATAGGTATTAACGCTAATGAAACTGGTACTACTAATAGTAGAAAGATTGAAGTAAAGAGTATTTGGCCCTTTAGTAACTCACATTCCCAATATATCAAAATAGTAGACCCACATCACGTTTCTTTGAATAATATAGCTATAGCACAAAGTATATCCTTTAATAGAGAGACTAAGGTAACTAATATTACAGACCGTTTTGGTAAATCTGAAATAAGAAAATTAGGAGCTGAAGGTGGTGCAGTAACTTTTGGAGGTGTTGATTTAGGTGATACTGATGTAAAGGGAAATAGGAAGAAAATAAAAGAGTTCCAACAGAATGCTACTCCTGTTTTTCTCGATGTAACTCACACCAGCGGAGAAAAGACTAGATTCTTTGGTGTAATAATTAGTATGAGTGAAGACCATCCAGTTGGTAAGCAATTTCCAAAATTTGGTATTAAAATGTTAATTTCACATATTATAGAATTGGATGCTAATGATAATCTTTTATCTGATAAAATATCAATAGGTGGTGAAGTAGATGGTGCAAGCAAATACGTTTCTTCAGCCTAAAGTATATATAGATGATACAGAAATAACTAGTGACTTACAAGGTCGAGTTTCATTTACAGGAAATAATCAATTAAATAAATTAACTGTTAAATTATCACACCCTGATATACAACATCAAGCTTTATTATATAAGAAAATCAAATTTTTTCTAAATAATGGTAGTTCTGATACTGTCCCTACTTTTACAGGAATAATAACACAAGTTACTCCTTCCGAGAAAGAAACATCCATAACAGCATTGGACCCTCGTATATTAATTAGTGGAAAAGATGGACATAAAGTAAGACTTACAGATACTGATAATTATGATGGTTATACAGTAGGAGCCTTTCTTTATTCCTTTATAACAGAATATGTTAATACAGAAGAAAAACGTCTAGGAGTAGATATGTTAACAGATACTAATCCTACAATATCTTTAACAGGACAAAGAACTCAAAGAGGTACGGTATATACTATAGCTAAAAATGTAGTAAAAAAAGTTATAGATTCTGATTCTGATTTTTTAAATCCTTTGACTTATTTCTTTGATGTAATAGAATCTGAAAAAGGACCTCAACTAGTTATAAAGAAAGAAAAGGCATTGAATGAAGCACCAATTACATCATTTACATATGATGATGGTTTGATAAAATATAGTTATAAAAGAAGAACGCCAAAAAATACAGCTATTTATAAGGGAGGTAAATTTATTTATTCTAATAGACCTACTGGTCAAAGTGTTGTGTCTATTAATACAACAGATTTCAAAAAAAGAGGTATTCCACTAGAAAGTGTGGCCGAACAAAGACAATTAGCTATAGAACAAGTACTTCTTGAACAACAAGAAAAGGATGAAATTAGTATAACTGTTTCTAAAGGTTATGATTTGGGATTAGGTTCCTTAGTTAGATTAAATATACCAGAAGATGATATTTCAGGTACACATAGGGTAGTTGGTAAAAGTATTTCCTTTGGTAATAAAATGACATGTACTTTAAAATTAAATAGAAAACCACTTAAATTAAGTACTTTTATTCAGTAATTATTTTTTATAGATGCTTTTTTATGTCTATCAGTTCCTGATAAACCCTTAGAATCTGGTAAGTCAGGATTCGTAGTTCTTGCCTTGAGAGTACCTTCTTGATATTCAGTTCCTGAATGGGAATGAACACTATCTAGAGTACCATCAGGTTTTAGTCCTGCATACCTACCCATTTTTTTGGATTGACCAGTTATATCTGTTTCAGATGTCACATTTATCTCCTGAACAAGCTATCTCTTGTTTGCCCTGAGTATTGTCCTCAGTTTCATAATTTGACAACTTGTTATAATCTATTACGGGGAGCTTCTTTATAAGCCTTTCGTAGGAATGGACGTCTATTTCCTCATATGGCGCCAATTTATACTTTCCACCATCATACGGTAAGAAAGACACACCATTGATAATATCCCAATTTTGATACACCCAATTACCTACTTCAAACCATTCATCATCTCTGACATAAACAGTCATACTTGCGTTGTGTTCACACCAATTATGTTGTAAATTTTTATAATGTTTTAATTGGTCCAGAGCAGTTACATCTTTCCTAGTTATACAACCTTCTGGTGATTTAACTGGAAATTCCAATACCCACGTTGTTGCATTTTGTTTAGTTTGACCTACTTCAGGACTTGCTTTTATACCACTATCTACCATCAATTTGAAAAGAGGGTCACGGGCTGCTATTCTATATCTTCTAATGTAGTATTCTGAGTAACGAGGATGAACTCCTGACGCTGAATCTACAAGTTGTGAAACTGTACCGCTTGGCTTGACACAAGTGGTCGCTGCGGGCATCTTTGTTCCTAGTATTCCTGATGCTTTACGAGAAATGCGTATTACGCGGCTTTTAAGGGCATTTAAAGCCTCCGAGCTCAATATGGAAGGGTTATCCATCTGACCAGTCAAACTAACACCTAAAAGCGCTTCTACATCACAGTTCTTTTTCCACTCTTTTCTCAAGTATGGGAAGTGTGTAAACGAGCTCTGTATGACACCAAGCCATGTAGCAGTCTCTACTTTGTCAAGTAATGTATCTAAATTATCATCTGCTCTCACAACAACTTCACTGAGATTACAGAATTGCATATCTCTTAGCATTATCTCTCCACAGGGATTAGTTCCTTGTATTAATGGAGCATAACGTCTAGATGGAGCTTTGCTCTGTGCAGCATTTAGATTAAATATACCTCTTTCACCAGTGCCTGATAGAGCTAAGGAGGCCCATTCTTTCAAAAACTCCGCTGCGCTT